>Ga0209634_1000235_pt1 | contig 43277 bp, 45 predicted proteins | sample LinPmetageLP40_FD_184043 | JGI IMG/M metagenome (GOLD analysis project Ga0209634, IMG submission 184043) | Marine viral communities from the Pacific Ocean - LP-40 (SPAdes) (version 2) | ecosystem: Environmental > Aquatic > Marine > Oceanic | place: Pacific Ocean | collected 2010-08-26 | reverse complement strand
CTATATAGTAAAAAAAAACTCTATACTTTATATATAAACTATCTATACTATAAAATTGATTTTGTTTTTTACCTATATAGTATAACACATACAAACACACAAACAACACCGAATTTTACAAGTTACCAACTCTTTAAGTTTACCAACTCTACAAGTTTACCAACTCTACAAGTTTACCAACTCTTTAAGTATACCAACTCTTTAAGTTTCATAATGACTTCTGTTATTAATACTCTTATGGCGCAGTTCCAGGATGATGATGGAAAGATGACGATTCCTCAGGACAAGTTGCTCGAAGCAATTGCTTTGATGGAATCGCAACAATCCGAAGCTGAAGAGGTTGAAAAACCTAAAAAGCGGAAGACTAAGAAAACCAAGGATCCTAATGCCCCGAAAAGAGCAAAGAGTGCTTACCTTCGATGGAGCGAAGAAAATCGGTCGCAAATTAAGGACTCTCTCGAAGAAGGCCATAAACCTACTGAAGTAATGAGAGAAGCAGGAAAGCGATGGAAAGCATTGGATGCTTCGGAAAAAGCACCATTTGAAGAAGCATTTAAAGAAGACCAATTGCGATACAAAGCCGAGATGGCTGAGTATAAGCCAGTTGCTCCACTTGATTCCTACAGTGCTGAAGACTATCCAGAATCACCAGAAGGATGGACTGGTCCATACCAACTCAAATATCTTTGGAAGCATGCTGGTCCTGATGGAAAGGCTATCCGTTTTAAAGATTTTAATGAAGCGATTAAAGTGGCTGCTACAATTGATGATTGTAAAGGCATTACCAAGACATCGCGATGGTATGAGCTTCGTCGAGGTCCTGACTTGATGTCTGCTACAGCAGGAAAAGAAAGTTCTGCTTTAGCATCTTGGATGAAAGGATCGCCAGATGAACCAGTTGTTATGACGCCAACAACCAATGCTGAACCAGAAGAGAAGATTGAACCAGTTGTTATGACGCCACCAACCAATGCTGAACCAGAAGAGAAGATTGAACCAGTAAAAAAATCAAAAAAGCCAAAAAAATCGGTTATTAAAAAGGTTAAAATTGTAGAACCAGAACCAGAACCAGAACCAGAATCTGATGAAGAAGAAGATGATGAAGACGAAGAAGATGAACAATGTGAAGTTGATGAAGTAGTCATCGGTGGCGAAACATACTACAAGGATGGGAATGATATACTTTACGATCCTGAGACAAGCGAAGAAGTAGGAAAGTTGGTTGATGGTAAAATCGTTAAAGAATAGATTAGATTATAAATATATTAAATTTAATTAAATTAAAATAAAAAGATTTTTTTTATTAATACAATGAATATACTTTCACTTGAGAACATATATATATTGAAAACTTAAAGAAAATCTAAATGATGTTATTTATGATGAGTTATTAGATCAAATAACATAAAAAATAAAAATGATTATGTTAACACTATTTTTAAATTTTTAAAATGTGAAACTATTAGTAAATACTAAAAAATATTTGAGTTAACGCAGACATGATATTATTATATAATCAGGATTCAGATTCATATTCTCTTTTGTAACCGATTAGTTGTAATTAAAGTAATTCCATAATATCTTCAAGTAAATCTTCTAATTGAGGTGGAACTATTTTAGAATAATCAATTAACCTGCTTTTATCACCATATGTTTGAGGTTGAAGTCCATTTACACTTATAGGTGCAGGCCAATGACTTGTTGTCCTACAATCATAGAAATATTTAAGTCTTTTTGTTTTCATAGATTGTGTATTTTTTTTATGTGAATCTGGTAAATAACATACATATTGAACTAATCGTTCTTCTGATTTAGGAGCTCCATACTGGTTTTGATGAAAAGTTCGTGAATCCCATAATACTAAAGCTCCAGCTGGAACATCTAATACTCTTTTTAATGAACTCATAGAATCTAATGTTGGTTTATCTATCAGTTGCCAGTTTTTAGAACTATTAATACCTTTAGATTTAAAATGTAAATTATGCATTAAATGGCTGTTTTCATAAACAACTAATGTTCTTTCTTTATTACTTGTCAATGCCACAAATCCTTGATAACATTCAAGTCCGTCTCTATTAGGTGCTTGATCTGTATGTGTCCATAGTTTATCTATTTTAGTTGTATCTTTACTAATATAACAAGAACCATCAAAACTACTTATTAATTTTTCACAATTCCATAAAGATCTAAAAATCGCTTGAACTTTTGGATTTGTTCTAATTTTCCAAGCAAACCGTGTTTGTCCTACTTGACAAAATTTATAAATGCCGTGTGGATCAACAGAATTATGAATTTTATCATGATCTTTAATAGTCCCCCTCCATAATCTATGTAATTTTATAGATTCATCTATTTCACTTTGATTTAATACATCTTTAATAACAACATAACCTTTAGTTTTTAATTCAGATTTAATAGTTTCATTATTCATAATTTTTAATAAAAATAAAAATTTAATAAATATAAATCAATTTTATATTTAAAATAAAATAAAATAAAATAAGTAACCCCTAGAGGGACTCGAACCCTCAATCTTCTGATTAGAAGTCAGACGCCTTAGCCATTTGGCCATAGGGGCATTATAGTATCATTTAATGTCTGATCCAACGACAACGCTCCCAGAAGGACTTGAACCTTCGGTCTTCCGATTAACAGTCGGACGCTTTAACCATCTAAGCTATGGGAGCAAATATTTAATAGTATACTATGATACTATTAGGAATAAATCCTATATCTGTTGAACTGGACTCGAACCAGCGGCCACAGGAATTTTATTTTTCAACTACAATCCCATGCTCTACCAACTGAGCTACCAACAGTCATTTTATCAATAAATCTAATTTAATTGTTATGATGATCATGTATAATTTGATCCAACGAAATGTATGAGTCATTAAGGGTGTCATTTTTTGTCTGACCCAACGACATAACCCCTTATGGGACTTGAACCCATGGCCCTCAGATTAAAAGTCTGATGCTCTACCGACTGAGCTAAAGGGGCGTAAATTTATTTACAGTTGTAGATTATATTATAATAATATTTAATTTATAAAATTTAAACTTAATAAAATTGTAAATTTTAAAATAATTAAATATACTACTACACTATTATATAATAACATAATTTTAAGTCATTTATTTATTTTACAACATATATTTAATACCTAAAGAATTTAATTTAAAATTAATCCTAGTAATACACCTAATAAAACAGTATCATACCATCTAGCTTTACCTACACTAGGAACAAGTCTTTTTAACACATTATTCCATAACCAAGGTCCTACAAGAAGATTAACAACTAATACAATTAATAAAGCAATTATAAGAGAAACTAAACTAACTTTACTTTTTTTTGCTTCACCCAAATCAACTGAATTATTGCTATTAATCGCATTTTCAACTACATTTGAAATATCATTAGCACCAAACATTTATAATATATATTTAGAAAAAAAAAATAGTTATATTATATGTATTTAAATATAATTATAATTATATTAATATTACTTACTTATTTAATATCACCTATTAAATTTAGTGGAAAAAAAATTATTTACACATTAAATTATAACACTACTTTATTCTATTTATTTAATATAATTGTATTAATAGAATTATTACAACTTTATTCTAAAGTTATATTATTTAAATACTGGATAATTTTTCCATTTTTATTATGCTATATAATTTTAGATATTATGAAACCAACTATAGAAATTGATAATGGAAAACTTAATATTCCTCCAAAATATGTTTCTAAATCTATAATAATACATATACTATTAATTAGTATGTTATGCTATAATATTATGCTAACAAACTATAATTATTTAGGAATAATGAATATAATATTAATAGTCATATTACTTATACTACAATTAAAATATAAATCATGTTATTATGAATTGCCTAATAGTTGGAATAGATTATAAAGTAATTTTATCTAATTTATCATTCATTAATTTAAAATCATGTAATTCATAAGAATCAAAAATATCAAATTTACTATTAATTTTATTTAAAAGGTCATTAACATTTATTCTATATAAAATAAATTGTGATTCTAAAATTGTTAAGAAGATATATAGAAAACTATATCCAATCATAAACAATACCAATAAATATATATAAATAATCATTTTATAGAATATAATAGTATATCTTTAAATAAATTATATTTTTTCATTTGATTTTTGTAATATATCTTCTAGTTCATTATAAATTTTTTTATTCATAGCATTTTTAAATATATCTTCTTTTGTTTCTTTAATAATAATATTAGAATCTATATATTCATTATTATTAATATAATCAATCATTCTATATTTTAAGTTAATACGTTCGTTTGACAAAATATCTTTATTATTATTGTCATTTAATAAAGCTAGTAAATTTTTTTTCTTAAACATATATGGTAATTCAGAAGGTTTAATAAGATTAAATTTTTTAGAACACATTAATATTTCTGGAATATTAAGAACTACATTTAATTTAGCATTCAATTCTCTATAATTTTTTTTTGCTTTTAATGGAACTGATTTATTAGAAGGATAGTTATATACACCGTCAGATGTTTTAATTTTTAGAGATTCTCTAATCATATAGCTAACATGAGATTGTTTAATTAACATATCATTATGATCTTTTATATACCAATATATTTTTTTGTTCAATTTAGATTTTTCTCGTATACAATATTTACCAACATAAGAAATATTTATATCTTCTTTAGAATTTAAAATTTTTTGAAGCATATCATTACTTAATCCTAATAGATTATTTGGATAAATATGACTTTGTATAATCCTTAAATCATTCTTTCGTTGCGACAAAATACATTCTCTAAAACTTTCTATTAATATATTATATTTGTTATACCGATAGTCATCACTTATTTTTAAATTATTTATCATTTCCCAAATTAAATAAATATCTTTCCAGTAACCGATTTCTTTAAATAAATTAACCATTTTAATACAAGTGTTAGGAAATAATTCGTATAATTCTAAAAAATAGTTATAACTTAATAGTTTTTGTTTATCTCCTTCTCTTACGTGCCTTTTATATAACCAAATTTTAAAAATATCTCTCAATTCATATGTAGTATTACCATCTATTTCATCTATCATTTTTTTAATTAAATCGGCAATTAATTCGTTGGAACTAGTTTTAGTTAAAGAAAAAAAAGCTTCTAATCTATAAGACATAATAATAGTAATATATTTTTTCTTTATATTAATTTATTGGATATTTATTTGTAAATGTGTAAATTTACAATTAGCACCTCTTTTACAATTATTATATACATTATCTCTACATAATTTATTAAAATTTATTTTTTGACTAAAGGCATAATATCTCAACATCTGTATAGGATTGGTAGCAATCATAGTAACTATTCTGCTACCTCTTACATAGTAAACTAGTAGATTATTAATATCCAAATATTTAGTACATCCATTTTCAGTTGTATAAATAGGCATTTTTTTAATATCTTCAATATCAATCGGTTTCTTCTCAATTGCCCTTTGTTTACATCGTTCTTTAGCATGTGCGGTGTATTTCATGTTCTTCATAGTGTAATTACTTTATTAAAAAAATGAGTTATTAAATCAATTTTATTGATTGTATAATTATAAATTAGGAACATAATAGGAATCTAACCTATTTACTCTACAAATATTAGATTATGTTCTATAATAGTCTGTTCCTATAAGTCAATATGGTTAAAACCATATACCTATCAAATATGATAGTTGAAATAAATACAATTTTCTTATTTAAAAATACTTAACTTTCTCTATATTATCTTAAAATAATATACTCTATATTTACGACGCTATATAATAAATATTTACATATAATGTGACAATTTTCTATCGAAACGGTCAACTATTCTTTTTACTCACTTATTCTAAATATACTATATTTTTATTATAAATTATTAATCAATCCAATCCAATCTAATCCATTCTAATCCATTCTAATCCAATCCAATCCAATCTAATCCAATCTAATCCAATCTAATCCATTCTAATCCAATCCAATCCAATCTAATCCAATCCAATCCAATCTAATCCAATCTAATCCATTCTAATCCAATCCAATCCAATCTAATCCAATCCAATCCAATCTAATCCAATCTAATCCATTCTAATCCAATCCATTCCAATCCAATCTAATCCAAAAATTTTATGATGTATAGTATCATAATTTCTTTATTTTATTTTTAAATAAACTTTTTTTTTATTTAAAAATAAAATTACAGTATGAATATTTATTATCAATATTCATTAATCCCAAATCTAACGACTATCCTTAATTGCGGTGTAAATACTTAATTATCAGTATTTAAAGCCTTTAGAGAGATTCGAACTCTCGACCTTTGGTTTACAAGACCAACGCTCTAACCTACTGAGCTACAAAGGCATATGAGTTTGCTAGGAATTGAACCCAGATCTAATATTTGGAAAATATTAAACAAACCCTAATAGCAGGAAGAGGTTTCGATCCTCCGACCTTTGGGTTATGGGCCCAACGCGCTTCCACTGCGCCACCCTGCTTTATATTAATATAGGTAAATCTTTAAGTCAATTTTAAAAATTGATTTAAAAATGTAATTAATTAACATTATTTTAATTACAATGGAATATATGGATACTATAAAATTATTGCTGTTTAAAAAGGTTGAAAGATTTTGTGACTCCCAAGGTATTACATTAAAACATGATGATTTACTGAAACATATTAATATTACTTCTAAAGAAGTATTAGATTTTATAGCTAAACCTAAAGCTAAAAAAAAAATACTTATTAAACCCAAAAAATCTTCTAAAAAATTAATACTTAAAACAAAACCTAAACTTTTAAAAAAAAAAAAGGATTATAATATATTTACTACTATTTGTGACGCGAATAAATTACAATATTTCCAATTTTATGATGAACATAGATGGATTGGTCCAGCAATAAATATTAAAAGTTCACAATTAGATGAAATAAGGGGATATTTTAAATCTCTTAAAACAACTAAAATAACTGGTACAAATTTCTATATTATTCGACCTACTATTAATCTTAACGATGATAATATAATTTATCCTGATACTATTGATGGTTGTAAATTAGAATCAGAATCATTAATAGGTATTCACTCAGATAATGAAATTTATGATATATCAACTGAGGATGAAATAGAATTAGAAGAGTGGAAACATGAAGCTACTAATACAAAATATATGATTGATCCATATACAAATACTGTATATAGTTTTCACACAAATGAACCTGTAGGGAAAAAAATTGATGCATTTACAATTGATTTTAATTTGAATTAAAATTGATTTATTTATACTTTCTTTTTTATTTAATAATTATGAATGACATAATTATTGAAGATATTAAAAATATGATTAAATCATTAAATAATAATTATAATTCTAAATATAGTTTAGAATTATTATATGATAGATATATTCCTAATATAAGCATAGAAAATAATTCTGAGAAAACTATAAAAAAAAGAATTAATTTAAAAAAAAAAAATAAAAATAAAGTTCCTGAATTAAAATATAGATGTATTGCTAGATGTTGGGGTGGTGAAAATTCAGTATCCTATAATCCTATAACAAAAAAATGGAAATTTGGTTATCAATGTTCTAGACACAAATCAATAGATAGATTTTGTTTAACACATTATAAACAATTTAAATCGTCATTAGGTTTAACACATGGTATATTTACCGAAGAGCCTCCACACCCTCATTATCTTAAATATAAACATAAAATTGAATCAAAATTTGTTGTTAAATCTTAAGCACAAATAAAATGATTAGTAACACATACATAGAAAAAACACAAGATATGTCTACAATTTATAATAATTGGTTAGCTGATAACTTTAATGAATCAGTTAACACTAATATGTTCCAACCTAGTTACGAAGATGATATGGATGTTATTCATGAAATAGATCCATATGATTATATGATTGAATCATTTGAATATACAAATGCATTTGACGATGAAATGTTTAATGAACCACCTAATCTTGAATTATATGATCATGATAATTATGGTGAAGATGATAATTTTGATAGTTACGATTATGCTAGAAACATTTAAGTTATTATGTCTATAATATAAAATTGAATTTATTATTTATCTATTTTTTTATTTAATCATTAAAATGTCTCATTGCTCTATTTGTCTTGAAAATACCAAAGATCCATTCCATTCTAAATGTTCTCACGCCTTTTGTAATAAATGTATTATGCAATGGATTACACAACATGACGATTGTCCATTATGTCGTAATCCAATATCTGATACTCCAACGGTAAATAATTATAATGAAGATGTAAGAGATTATTATATTATAAATTTGGAAAGAAACACATTATCAAAAGAAGAAGAAGAAGAAGTAGATAATAGATTGAATGATTTTATAAACACAATAGATGAGGAATTATGTGTTTATAAATGGCAGGAATTAAATAACGGATTATGGTATACAACTATAAGAAAACATAACTATTGTATTGATATTAAAATAGATGTTAGTCCAAATTTCATATTAAATGATTTAAGATTTGATAACTATTATAATATTAATATTAATTTACATAAACGTGAATTTTATACTATTAAACAAAGTGAATATAAAAAAAAACAATTTAAACTGAGTAATTCTAAAAAGTCATCTTATTTGTTTAGATAACTATATTGTGGATGTTTTAAATAATTCATTAGTTTAGTAATTTCTTTATTCATTGTTTTTATATCTTGTTTTTCTAAATTTACTTTTGGTATCCACATACCTATATTATTATTAGCATGTGTTTTACAAACAGTGTTTAACGACACTAAAACTTTATGAATATGCTGAGAAGTCATTTATTAAATAAAATATTATTTAATTTAAATCAAATTTGTTATTCTGTTTCAGAACTTGATGAATCAGATATAAATAATACAGGTCTACATATTTCTCTTTTTTTCTTAGTTTTACTTTTTTTCTTTTTAGTTAAAATAATAGTATCATTTTCAATAGATTCAATAGTATCTATAGTATCTATAGTTTCTAATTTATCTAACATTTATATAAGTTTTATAAGTTAATCTTTAATAACAAATAAAATTGAAATTTTTCATCAGACTTAAAGATAAGTATAAATTATGGTTTTTACTGAATCTATGGATTATCATGTGAATCATATTGGTTCTATTAGAATTAATAAAGATAGACTTATGGATGAACATAATGTTGATATTGTGATTACACGGAAAAGATTTGGTGAATATCAAACTATTGATATTTCTGGATCCAGTAAAAATATTAGTAATGTTAAAAAACAATTGAATGAAATTATAGAAATAGCATCTTATGAATATAATGAGTTTCGACAACGTAAAAAAGATAGACAACGATCTTTAAAACAAAAATTTAATACAATTGACTATGGATTAAAAAATAGTTTAAATAAATCTAAAACAATAAAGCAAAACCGTAATCCTTTTGATGCGCTTGCAGTAGATGAAGATTTAAATGATGAAATAGTTAACGTCTATAATAATGAATATCCTATATTACTAAACACTAAGAGTAATGTATCTTGGGCAGATATGAGTGATGACGATGAATAGAATATTATAATGACTGCGTTTATAAAATTGATTTTAAATTTGTGTCCTTTATTTTTTATAAAATGACTACACTCATTCATATTATCGAAAAATTTTCTGACGATTCTGGTAATATTGTTATTCAAGATGATCAAAAAGAATCATTTTTAAAAGCATTATTGGATATCAGAAAACCGTCTGGTTCTTCTATTAAAAAAAAGAAATACAAAAAAGATCCAAATGCTCCAAAAAGAGCAACATCAGCATATATGATTTGGTTGAATAAAAATAGAGATACTATTAAATCTGACTATTTTGATGATTATATTGATGTAACTGATTGGACTTTAGAATCTAAATGTAACTATTATAAATCTAAGGGAATGAAAATTCCAACTGAAGATGGTAAACCTCGTATTGTTGCGTTAGTAACAGCAAAAGCAGGACTTCTATGGAAAAGTATGACGATTGAAGATAAAACCCCATATGATAATATGTTTAAAGAAGCCAAACAAAAATATGAAACTTTAAAAGAATCTTATGTTCCTATTGAACAATGTATAGATTTAAAGATACCAGATGATTGGGATGGACCACATTTTAATATGAAAATTGAAAAAACAATTAAAGACATTGATGGAAAAACTATTAGACAATTTAAATCATTAGATGATGCTTTAGAAAAAGCAATTAGTCTTGGCAACCAATGTTTCGGAATTACACAAACAAAGCGTGGATTTGCGGTTAAAGTTGGAAAAATGACTACTTGTTCTTCATCAATTGCATCTTGGACTAAAAAAGATTTTGTTAATCCTATTAAATCTAAAAGAGGTAGACCTAAATCTAATTTAGAAGATTCCGATGATGAATCTAATAATGAAAATATGAATAATGAATCTGAAGCCGAAACTATGAATGATGATTCTGATAGTGATAATGAAGAAGGTTTAGAAGTTGAGGAATGTGTAATAGATGGTAAAAAATATTATAAAAGTAGCAATGGAGAATTATATCATATTGATACTTCTGAATATGTAGGAAAATATGTAGATGGAAGTATTTCTTTAGAATAAATAAAGTAATAAAATTGATTGTTAAATATTACTTATTTTTTTATTAAACATAACATGAAATTCAATCTAGATTTATACATTATAAACAAAGAACTTAGTAATGGAGGATACAAGTTGTATAATCATCAAAAATTAGGTGTTAAATGGTTGCTAAAAACAGAAAAAAAAAATAATGGAGGATTATTGGCTGATGAAATGGGATTAGGAAAAACAATTCAAATTATTTCAATGATGATAGCAAATCCATTATCATTAAATTTAATAGTATGTCCAGCGTCACTAATAACACAGTGGAAGTCTGAGATACTTAAATTCGCTCCATCCATTGTAATTAATACAGATATAGAGAATATTGATATCACAAAGCAAAACGTATTTATAATATCTTATAATAGATTGATAAGACCGAATGGCTTTAGTTCATTAAAATATGATAGACTAATTTGTGATGAAGCCCATTATTTTAGGAATAAAAAATCTAAAACATTTAAAAAATTAGATAGTATTAAAAGTAAAGTGCGTTGGGTTATAACTGGAACACCTATACAAAATTATATTAAAGACATATATACTATGTTTCATTTTTTAAGAAAAAAAGGAGATTTAGAACAGTTGATTCGTAAATATATGCTAAGAAGAACTATTCAAGACATTGATTTTAAACTACCAGACTTAATACAATCTATTAAATTTATTGGATCTTATAATCCAAAATTTATGAATTTGATTGAAAATAATAATTATATGTTTCATTTAGAAAAAATATTAAGACTTAAACAGGCTTGTATTATTCCAAGTCAAACCCTAAAATCTATTAAGACAAAATATTCTATAAAAGATGATATTAGTAGATTAAAATTATCAAAATTAAATAAAATAGTATCCGATATTATTAATACTTCTCGTTCTAATAAAACTATAATATTCTCTTATTTTAGAAAAGAAATCAAATATTTATATAAACGTTTAAAACACAATCTTAATGTTGACTACATTAATGGAAGCATCTCATCTATTAAAAAAAAAGATATTATTAATAATAAAGATTTAGATGTTCTTATTATCCAAATAAATGCTGGTGGAACAGGTCTTAATTTACAACATTATAACAATATTGTTTTTACTGGTCCACAATGGAATCCAACATTAGAACAACAAGCAATTGCTAGAGCATATCGTATAGGACAAACAAAAAATGTATATGTTAAACGATATATAGTAGGTAATATATCAGACAATAGTATAGAGAAAAAAATTCTTAGGATCCAAAGAAACAAATTAGAAATAATTAAAAAATATATACCATAAATAATTTTCTGATTATATAGTAATGGAAAATGATACTGTAACTAAAAAATTATTTTTTTTACTTGATAAATTCAATAAATCTGCTAATGCTATTAAATTAGATTATAGTATTGATGGGGGAACATTATTAGGTGCAGTTCGACATAAAAATTTAATACCTTGGGATGACGATTTAGATATTATGATCTTAAAAACAAAAAACAATGAATCAAAATTAAAGCAAATATTTAAAATATTACAAAAGAAAAATATAGGTCATATTAAAAATGATTATGGATACAAACTTTTTTTTAATGATGGTAAAAAAATAGCAGCTAATCCATGGATAGAACATATAAGAAAATTTAAGAAAAAAAATAAAAATGTAAAAGGTAGAGCTAATATATCTAAAAAAGCATCAAAAACATATAAAAAACCTAAATCTAAAAAAAAATTATATCAACCATATACATTTCCTTTTTTAGATATATTATTTGTTAAAATAAAAAATAATAGAACGCATTATAATAAAAATAATTGGGATAAATGTCATCATACTAAAAATAGTCTTTATCCACTTAAAACATATAAAATTAAATCATTAAAAGTAAAAGGACCTAATAATCCAAAAGGATATTTAGATGGATGTTATAAAAAATGGGAAACTGAAGCTTATAAAACATACGATCATAGTAATGAAAAAATAATTAAAAAAATTAAATTTAAATTGTAATATCTAGTAAATAATATTTTTAGGGTGTCTTATAGATTTAATATGATTTGTTCCTCTATTTCTAGGTTGATTAATAGATCTATTATTTTTTTTTTTATATAAATAATTATACGAAGGCTTCTTATAATATGTATTTTTTTTTGTACAGGTTGAATCTAGAACATATTGTTTGTTAGTATAATCCATATTTTCAATAGAATTGATTAGTGCGAGAAGAACAAGTGGATTATTCATTATGTATTCTTCTTATATGATAAAAAGAATATTCAATTTTGTTTACATTGTATAATATAATATTTGTTAGTTCACTCAAATTCTAATGTAATAGAAAATTTGTGTTTATTTAGACTATTATTTGCCGAACATGATAATTCACGTCGTTTTCGCCTTGTTTTAGCCTCATTTTTAGTTTCTTCTTTACCTAAATCTATAGGTTTTAAAGAAATATCATCATTAAATAATTTTGTTTTAGATAAATAAGTTTTTTTACTTTTTTTTTTTGTTTCATCGTGTCTTTTTATATTTAAATTCATATCTGAATCTATCTTTTCTAAATGTTCATTAATATAGTCTAAAATATTATTATCTATTGCCCATTTAAAAAAATTTAATTGTCCTACTGTTGTTGTAATAGATTTATCAGTATTATAAAAAAAATTTATACGTTCTCGTCTACAAAATGGATCAAAATTTTTTTTACTATAAGCTTTTAATTGGCTTTTATAATTTAGATAAATATTAAATTGATCATCCACATATTCATATTTAGATTTTTTTGTTTTTTGTTCAAATTTATTTTTAGGACTTTTTTTAGTTATTAATTTTTTTTTTTTATTATATAAAATAATATTATTTTTTTTTGTATAATTAGTCACAAACCAATCAATAATACGTAATGATAATTTAGTTTCACCATTAATTATAGGTAATAATATATCCATTATAGAAGATGTATAAAAAAGTTTAAGTTTATCATGTAGAAGTTCTTGTCTATTTGATAATTTAAATGATGTCTTAGTTTTTTTTAAGTCCATAATATAAAAATAGTTTAATTATTCTTTAAATACTTTTTTCATAGTTTTAGTTTTAGTTAATGTTTATTTTGTTTCATTAATTTTAATAATTGATAATTTTGAAATTTAAGCATATTTGATAAACTATCTACAATTTTACTATCTATTTTCAATGTATTATTAAATTCGTTCAATGTATCCATTTATTATTTAATAAAATAATAAGTTTAACAATCAATTTTATTTATAATATTATTTTGCTTTATACCTAAAAATTCAGGGTTATTAATATTAAATGTATAAACAAAATTATTATCATCAACTAAATAATTTTTTCCATCTAAAACTTCAACATGTGTAGCAATAAAATCATTAAATTTATCTTTTTTTTTCCGACCTCTTACCTTAGACTCTTTTAATTTAAATGGTTCATCAATTCTACCATATGGTAATTTTTTTTCATGACTTAAACAATACTGACTATTATCTCGTTTTCCGCGGGTACACTGTTCACCATCTAATTTTCTTCCCATACATTGAAATTCAAATGGTAAAACACGGCGATTTCTTTTTTTAACACCAAATTTAGAACCAATTTTAGAAATCTCATTTGAATATTTTTCAAGGATTATATTAGAATCAAGATTATTATCATGACATACTTTTTTTAATATTTTATTTAATTCAACATTAATTAATTTAAATAAATCATTTGGAATAATTGGTTTTATCTCAACAAAATCAATATCTTTTTGATTCATTTAAATATATTTAAATTTTATTATTTAAATCAATTTTTTTTTTTTTTCATTTCTTTAAATAAAATATATATATATATATTATAAAATATAATGGATTTATTAGAAAAAAATTATAATGAATTAATTAAATTATTAGAATATAATAATGCGTCTAAAAAAGAATTGACATATGCTAACAATTTAAGAAATAAAATTATAAAAGGAGTTATTGATGAAGAAATGATTAATACTATGATTAATGGTATCCACCCCCTTATTATTAAAATTATACTACCAGAATTATTAAAACAATTAATGCCACAAAAAAAATCAATCACTTTTAGAGGAGGATCAGCTGAAAGTGATTCATATTTAACAGCACTTATAAATTGGTTTTTTAAAATATTATGTAGATATATTAACATTGATATATGTAAACAAGAAACTACTACAGAAGAAATGCGTGATTTTTTTAAAGAAAATTGTGATACAACTACATTTGATGATCTACCATGGATTGAAAGAACTTCTATAAGAAATGTATGTTCAATTTTAAAATCACAAGAGGAAGATACAATAGATCCTGAAATTATACAACATAATGTTACTGTTTTTAATAATTTAACTAACAATTATGATTTAAATGTAACTAATACTACTATATCAGATAACTCTATTAGAGAAGTATTATCTAATATCAATGATACAAATAAAACTGAATTAATGCCTCATATATATAATTTCTCACAACTTTTAAAAAAAATTAGTGTCCTACCAACTAAAATAGAAACACCTAAATTAATTACAATGGTCAAAAATGTAACTAAAATTACTAAAATGAATCCTATACCAGATATTGATAATACAATATATGATTTAGTAAATGTTAAAATATTAAATCCTATAGAATTTGATGTGTTTTTCAACAAAGTGTTAGATTATGATGAAGAAATTCCAAAAAGACAACTCATTACGTGGTTTAAAGATCTAACTATTAATGATCCTTCTAAAATTAATCCATATAATCAAAATAATCCAGAATATTTTAGTCCAAGAATAGACTTAATAAAAGTTATTATGTTGAAATTAATAGAACAAGCCACAAGACAATTTGAATTTCGTCCACCAAAAGCTATAGAATATAATCCTTATAACACTCCATATCAACCACTAGGAATTACTTATGAACCTGAAAATACTAATGAACCAACAAAAGAAGGGCTTATAATTACGGCATTTTTAATATCATTATTTGTCTTATCTGGTTTTTTTATTATTTTTAAAATGATTACAGGTATCAAAAGTATATTTAGCAGTAAAAAACTTAAATTAGGAGCATATGGTAATAATAATAGTAATGTTAATAGTAATACTATGAAAAGTAGTAAAAAAAGAAAGAGAAATAATACTAGGAATAGTAGTAAAAAAAGAAGGATAAATACTAATGTATCTTCACGGTCTTCGCGATCTTTAAGTCTTCCAAAATTAAGAAAAACAAGAAAATTAAGAAAAAAAACTAAACAAGTTCAACATTTTTATAAACAAATTATAAAATTAGTAACTATTATTGAAAGACAATTAAAACAAAAAATGAGTAAAGCAAGCTCAACTCCAACTATATTTACTATGACTAAAATTATAAAGGAACAATTAGATGATGATATTGATGCTGATTTTATTGATTCTGTAATAAAAATGTTAGATGCATTATCTGATAATGATGATAATCCTATGATAAAAAAATTAAAAATTAAAATAGAAGAAATGAAATCAGATCAAGAAATGGGTAAATTATCGATTGAAGAACTTGAATTAGAAATAGAAACTATGAAACTTCAAAAAGATTTTGATAATGATGATTCTGAACAAAAATTATCAAAATTAAAAAAAGCTTTAATTATAAAAAAATCTCAATCACGTATTAATGAGACTCAACGAAAAATGTATGAATCAAATATTACTGAAGCAAAACAAGAACGAAACACTATAAAAGAAAAATATAATAAATTAATTCAACAACAAGTTGTAGATAAAGAAAAATATAATAAATTAATTCAACAACAAGTTGTAGATAAATTAAAAACTAAGGTGAATAATACAAAAAGAACACAAAAAAATGTAATTAGAAAATGGAAAAACTCAGTTTCTAAATCGAAACTTTTAGACGAATACAGTAATTATATAATTGAAATGGATAATCATTATACAAATTTACAAAAAGAACAACAAAGAAAATATAATGCTAAACAAGGAGCTAGAAATGTGGCTTCAAGATTTGCTAATAAAATAAGAAAAAAATTAAGTAATAAAAAAATAAATAGCCTTGTTACAAAATTTACAAAAAATAGCTATACAAAAGATAAAAAAATAGAAACACTAACAAATCAATATGCTGAAGTTACTGAAAATAATGAATATCTTAATAGTCAAATTACAAATTTAGATAAACAAATAACAGATTTAGATCTATTATTAACCGATCAAGAAAGTGACTTATTTTCTAAAGATTTAGCAATACAAAATAATCAAAACGAAATATTATCATTACAAAATAAATTAGATTCTCAACAAGAAGTGATTGATTCTAATACAAAAAGTTTAGAAAAAAATTTAATTAAAATAACAAAATTAAATACTGAGAAAGACATGTTGGAAAATAGAATAGATACAATCAGAAAAAAAAATGAAGAATTAAAAGCACAAAAATATAATTCTAAAAGGTCATCAAACCAAAAAAATACAGAACTAGAAACAGTCACTGAAGTAATAAAAAAAAATGATAGACAAATAAAATCCTTAAAAGAAGAATTAGAAAAAGCTACAGCAGCAGCAACTGAATTTTATAAAATTAGCGAATATGAATTAAGAATATTAAGAGACAAAAATAAAGTATTATTCTCTAATAAAAAAGAATTACAACAAAAAATAGTTGAATTTAAAAAAATAATACAAGAAAAAGATGCTGAAATTAATTCTATTGATAATAATAATAATAATAATAATGGTCCTTTAACTTCTATTTATAAATCAAGTTATTCACCCCTTTCTAATGAAGAAAAAAGACAAAAGAGAGAAAAATTAAAAGCTAAGTATATAGCGAAGTTTGGATATACTAAAAACTCATCCGTTAATAAAAAAAAAATAAAGGAAATAGTAAATAAAAAAATGAAAGAATATGAATACTCTCCAACTGTTACATCTACTTCTACATCTACATCTACATCTACATCTACAAATCCAGTTATGACTGCGGAAGCAAGTACACAAACAAGTATATTAGATACAAATATAGATCATTTAAATAGAAAAATACAACAATTTAAAGAATTGTTGTTAGAATTTAATAACTTTAAATCTGACAAAATACAAACTATAATAGATAATTTAGATACATTAATAGTTGAAGAAACAAATGAATCAATTAAAGGGTATATTGATAAATTTGTAATACCATTTAGAAGAGAAAAATTAGATAAACAAATGTTGTTATTAAAATTATATACCAAAAAAATTAACGCAGTTTTAGAATTATTAAAACAAAATTTTTATGGCTTTTCACCTAAGGTAAATAGTAAATTTACAACATTTTTTGAAGAATTATATACAAATTTTCAATCAATGTTAGAATCATATAATGTATTGACAAATAGATTAGAAATAGCAATTAAATTATAAATTTTATTTATTGTTGAGAACAATTTACCACATTTTCCCCAGACTCATTATTATCTTGTTCACTATCTGAATCAATATTATTTGATTCATTATAATCTACAACAACAGATTGTATTACATTATTTTTATTTATTACTGAATTATTTATTGGAAGTAATTTTTTTAAATAAGTTTTTCTTTGTTCTGATAATTTATTTGGAAAAATAATATCAAATTCTATTATTAAATCATTATTTTGATCCATACCTTCTCCTATAATTTTTTGTTTCATTCCAGGATGAATCACTTTCGTTAGCGAAACCAAAATTTCCCTATTATCCATATGTTTTACTAAAAATTCAACATTACATAACGCTTCAGATAATATTATTTTTTTTTTAATAGTTAAATCATTTTTATCTCTAGAAAATGTAGGATGTTCTTCAACTACAATTTCTAATATTAAATCACCTACAATATTAGTTCCTATTGTTTCATCACCTCCATTTTTAACTACAATTTTACTCCCGGTTTGAATATTTTTAGTTAATTCTATTTTTATATTTGTATCTTTAATAACATATTTATTACCATTACATTGTTTACATAATTCATTTGGTTTAATTATTTTACCTTTTCCATTACATTTATAGCATTGAGTAGTTGATTGTGATATCATACCTGGACCAATTTGAACAATTTTAGTTATATGACCTTTTCCTTCACAACTATCACAATTTAATATAGATGATTTATACATCCCACCTGTTCCATTACAATTATCACAAACACACTTTTTTTTAAAATTAAAATTTAATAATGTTTCATTATAAATATCATCCAATGTTACAGAGACATGCTCAAGTCTATTTTTTACTCTAACAGAATTTTCATTTCTAGGGAACATATTCCCAAACATACCACCTATTCCACCCATGCCACCCATACCACCCATGCCTTCAAAAATATTAGGTCCATTAGAACTATTCGATTGTGATTCATTACCAAACATACTTGAAAATATATCAAATGGATTAATATTTGGACCTCCCATATTTTTAACGGCGTCTAAACCAAATTTATCATAATTATTACGTTTTTCTTTATCACTTAGAACATCATATGCTGCTGATATTTCTTTAAATTTATTTTCAGCTTCTTCATTATCTGGATTTCTATCTGGATGATATTTTAATGCTAATTTTCTATATGACTTTTTAATTTCTTGTTCTACAGCAGTAGGACTTACTCCTAATACATCATATAATTTTGTATCTTTTGATGTATTATTAAAAAACATTATTAAATTTAATAATATTAATAAACTTTAAATAAAAATAAAATTAGAATTTAATCATTATAGTAAAAACTACACTTATTAAAAGACAAATTTTGAATATTTTTCTTTTTACGATCATATTTTCCTCCAATATTTGATATAAATGTAGGATAGTATTTATTATTATGTTTATAAATACTACATTCGGATTTATCATAATGATAATTTTCATTTTCTGGTTTTGGTTCTAAACCAAATGTTACACCATATACCTTTTTATTATTATTATTATAAGATTTTACTAATTTACCTGTAGTAATATCTTGACAATGAAATTTTAATCCTCGCATACCTTCATTATCATACATTCCTTCTACTTTATGTATAGCTGAATTTTTAGGACAAACAAAATTATGTTTTTCTATACCTTTAGATTGGTTATTATAATCACCTATTGTTCCAGAATTTACATTATTAGATGTAGAACCAAAATTACCTATATTATATTTATGTTTTTGATGATGTTTATTTCTATCATATAAATATTGAATAGCAATAACTTTATTAGTATTTTTATTATAATTTACCATAGCACCTATTATAGGTTTATCATTATTATTTGTTTTGTTTTTTTTTTCAGCATATTTATTATTTAATCCAAACTTTTTACAATATTTGTTTTTATTACATGAAATTCCTATAATATTATTAGTTATTTTCCCACCATCATGATTTTGTTTTCCAATAGAATCTTTTCTAATATTATACCATCCTTTTTTCATTTGTTCTAATTTATCAAAATCTATTATAGTATCTTCTTCATCTTCTATAATTTCTTTTTTAAATATTTTTTTATCTCTAACAAAATTACCTATTTGTCGTTTAGAAATATCACAATTATCATTTCGTCCTGGTATACCTCTAGCACCTCTTTTACCATTTTTACCTTTTGTTCCTTTTTTAGATGTAATATATTTATAGTATGTATTATAAAATAACAATATAGCTAAATTGAATATAAAAAACAGTAGTAAAATATTTAATACCATATTTAAATATGGATCTGTATTTCTTCTCTCAAAATGTTTTTTTAAAAAATGAGATAAAAATATACTACTAAATAATATTAATATTGATAGACCTCTATATGTTTTCCAACTTATATTTGAGAATTGAAACGCTTTTTTTTCTTCTATTTGATTACTTTCTATGTTTAACTTTGGCATTTTATTAAATTCATTAACTAAATCATTTTTAACTTCAGTCTTAATTCTAGCATACTCTTGACTTATATTAGAAAAATCAATAATTTCATCCATTAATAATAAAATATATTTTATTTTATTAGTTATGTATTTCTACAACATATACTATATCCATTAGATAAATTACCTGATTTTTCCCAACCATTAGGACATCTTGTAGGTTTCAAATGTTTATCAATTAAACATATATTTTTATTTTCTATACTTTTTGGACTTTCATCAGATGAATCAGCCAATCTATATAAATTAAAGTGTTTAAAATTATCATTTCCTTCAATGTTTATGTCCAAATTTTTGTTGTTTTTTACATCTTCACCTAATTGCGAAAGATAATGTTTGTTATTATTTATATATGGATTATTAATCTTTTTATTACTACAACATAATTTATAGTTACTGCTTTCATCTAATAATTCATCATTATATAATTCTTTATTTGAGCAATCTTCGCCAGAACAATTACATTCTTTATCATTATGTGTAATAAAACATAATCCATCTCTAGAATTATTATCTTTATATGTTATTATTTCACTGCCTGATAAATAATCTTCTGAAGGAGCTTCTGGACATCTCTGACCATCATTATCCATATTTATAGTTTTCTTTTTTTTAGATAATTCGGTTTCTTGTATTTTCACTTTTTCTTTAATTGTAGCACCTTGTAATATATTTGGTTTAGAAATAAAACTATCATTTTTGAATTTAGAGATATAAGTGTCAAAATGTTCATCTAATAATTGATAATTAATACATACTAGTTGACATCCTGTTTCCCAAACATAAGTTGGATTATAATTTTTAGTATATAAATCAGTTATTGATATAGATTCATTCGGAGTTACTATAGTTAAATTATTTTTATTATAATTTTTTAATGTTTGACCATCTATTTTTATTATATCACCATTTAATGTATTAGGGTCTAAAGATTCATAACTTATTTTTTTCAAACTTTCTTTATTCCAAGAATAATTTACAAATTCTTCTAACTTAGAATTTTGATAACCATTACTAGTAAATATTAATAATTTTCTTTTTAAATATTTAATAGGAACTTGTCCCATATTTACTTTACCATAAGTATATTTATTAGATAATAAGTATTGTCTTAAATGGGTATAGATATGATTACGTATTTTGTTTAAACATGTTAAATTTCCATTTACATTTAAATTTAACATCAGAATAAATGGATCTTCAAAATTATTAACATATCCAGCATTAAAACATGTTGTAGATATTAATTTACATAAATCTTCAAATGGAACAGTATTTAATGATAATTTCCATTGTCCTTCTGTAATTCCACTAGATATTACTGGATTTGCTTCTATACCCATATTATCATTAAATATATCTACATATATACTTCTTACACCATTAGTTATAATTTTTTCTGTTATAGATAAATCTATATAATTAAAAAATTGGTTATTTCCCATATAAGGTCTAAAAGCACTAGCAATATAAAAATCACATAATTTTAAATCACGATCTTTATTTAATTTTGAAGTAACTATAACATAGTCATCAATAGGTTTCATATTATATAATATTTTTGAAATTTTATATGATTTTGATATTGTATAAGCAATATAAATAGAAATAAATAGTATTATTGATACTATTATAAGATTTCTATATTTTAATAATTCATTCATTTTATAATTTTGTAATGTTCTAGGTATGACCGAAGTATTCATCATTAATATTTAAACACATATTAATTTTAAAATTAATTAAAATTTATTTTTAAGTTTTTATTTAAAAATTATATATATATATAATTATAAATGACTGAAATTAATGAACCAATATTATCTGATGAAAATCATAGATATTCTTTATTTCCTATTGGATATAAAGAATTATTTAATTTATATAAAAAAGCTTTAGCATCATTCTGGACACCAGAAGAAATTGATCTATCAAAAGATATGAATGATTGGAAAAAACTTAGACCAGAAGAACAACATTTTATTAAAAATATATTAGCCTTTTTTGCTGGAAGTGATGGTATTGTTCTTGAAAACTTAGCTGTTAGATTTATGAATGATATTAAAATCCCAGAAGCGGCATGTTTTTATGGATTCCAAATAGCTATGGAAAATATTCATTCTGAAACATATTCTTTATTAATTGATACTTATATTAAAGATAATGAAGAAAAACATCATTTATTTAATGCTATTGATACTATTCCATCTGTAGCTAAAAAAGCTGATTGGGCGATTAAATGGATTAATGATAAAGAATCTAGTTTTGCTAAACGAGTTATTGCTTTTGCAATTGTTGAAGGAATATTTTTTTCAGGAAGTTTTTGTGCTATCTTTTGGCTTAAGAAACGTGGATTAATGCCTGGGTTAACATCAAGTAATGAATTAATTAGCCGTGATGAAGGAATGCATACAGATTTTGCTGTAGCAATTTATTCTCTTTTAGAAAATAAATTAGATTTTGATACATTAAAAGAAATAATAGAAGAAGCAGTTAGCATTGAAAAAGAATTTATTATTGATTCAATTCCATGCAAATTAATTGGAATGAATTCAGAATTAATGGCTCAATATATAGAATTTGTAGCTGATAGATTGAGTTTACAATTAGGTTATGAAAAAATATATGACACTTCTAATCCATTTGATTTTATGGAAATGATTTCATTAGAAGGAAAAACTAATTTTTTTGAAAAAAGAGTAATGGATTATTCTAAAGCTAATATTGGAACACAAAATGGAAACGTTCATAATTTTGATCTAAATGTCGATTTTTAAAGAAAGAACCTCTTCATATTGATATCCAGACATAGCACCAGGATGAATGGTATCTATTTTTAGTTGTTTATTATTTTTTTTTGAAAACTGTTTTTACTAAGTTTTTTTTTTTATTACATTTTTACCTCAACCTAAATGAATATTTAAGTTATCTAAGTTATTTAATTGTTTTAAGTTTATGGTTTCTAAATTATAATTATTAGCTAATTGATTATATAACTGCGCAGACATAAATAAAAATTTTAATAAAAAATGTTTTTTTATTAGATGAGTAAACACAATATTTTATAGAGCTGTCTACATTATGTTTAACTTCTTGTAAATTAATATTGATTGGAACTATTTAGTTACTAATTTTAATTTGATTCATATAATTAATACATATTTTAAAAGAAATTAGAATAATGTAGTTTACCTAGATTATATTTAATTTTAGATTCTTTATCGTTGGTTTTACATAAATAACTATAGCATTTATAATTATCAAACGGTGGTAAATTTTTTATATCAGATTCTTTTATATCATCGTTTTTCTTTTTTATAATACTATAATTATTATTAAACGTGCTACAAAAATTATCTATATATTTATATCCAAAATTATATTTTTTTACTTCATGATGTAAATTATAATGTTTTCCATAAAAAAATAAATTACAATGATCTATTATAACTGTTTTATATAAGTATAAAAGTATCCAAGAATGAGTTATTGATGGACTAAATCTTAGTAATGCTGGAAATATAATTAATATCATTGACATATAAAAATCATATGGATGTTCATAAAAAGTCATATAACCAAATAATAATTTTTGAGTATGATGTTTAGAATGATAATTATACAAATAGTTAGTATGCCTTAATCTATGTAATAAATATTCTAAATTACTACCTAGAATTAATGTTACTATATATTGACATAAAAATGTAATATAACTAACATCTTCATAATTAATATACATTAATTCAGCCAAACACAAAAATGGAATACTTCGTAATAATACATTTGTATTCACTAAATTAGATACCTTAATATAATTTTTTTTAACTGAAAAAATATTCATTGAATTAATTCTATTATCAATTGTAAAAATATCTATAATTAACCCAAGCACTGAATATGTGTAATACCCAATAATAAAATATAAATAAAAATAATTCATTAACTAATATTAATATTTTGCTTTTAAATATTTATTTATAATACTAATTAATTTTTTTTTTTTAATATTATATTTAGTTTTAATTTTTTTTTCTATAACTACACCTTTTAATTGATTTTTAGATAATTTTTTAATATCTAAATTTTTTAAACAACTAACTTTTTTAGTCCGTTTCTTACTTCGAGAATGATATACAGATTTTGTACATATACCATAAGGATTACTTAAAGTTTTTCCTCTGACTTTAACTACACAACTACAATATTTTCTTTGAATTGTGCTTAATTTAGCTTTTTTTTTAATCATATAAATAATCAATATATTTAATCATTATAATAAAGTATTATTTGGGATTAAAATGAATCTTTCTCTTTAATTAATAATGCTATTTGGTCTTGTAATTTTTTTATATCTTCATTGACTTTTTGAGATTCTACACCACTTTGTTGATTTTTATAAGCATTTTGTATCTTAGAAAAATCTGGAGCATTTTTACATACACCATCTGTAGCTAATTCACAGGTATTTATTCCTAACACAAAGTTTTCATTATTATTTGTATTATAATATAAAAGTGCTAATAATATTAAAACTAAAATAGCAAAAGTTATGATATCCATATTACATTTCATTTTATATATATATAAAATATTTTTTTTATTTAATATATCGTTATAATAAATAAAATTTCTTTTTAAATTATAATGAAAAATCCATTTAATAATAATGATTTTAATAGTGGAGACGGAATGTTGACTTCTGTTTGGGGGCCCAGTATGTGGCATTCTTTACATACTATAAGTTTTAATTATCCTGTTAAACCAACATCTGAAGATAAAAAAGATTATTATAAGTTTTTTTTATCTATGAAAAAAGTGTTACCATGTAAATATTGTAGACTTAATTATGTTAAAAATTTAAAAGCTGTTCCTTTAACTATGAAAACTATGATAAATAGAAATACTTTATCCAAATGGCTTTATGATTTACATGAAGAAATAAATAAAATGCTTGGAAAAAAATCTAATTTAACATACGAAGATGTTAAATTAAGATACGAAATGTTTAGATCAAGATGTTTAGTTAAACCTAAAAAAAAGAAAAAAACGCGTAAGAAAAAAATAGAGTCAGGTTGTGTTCAACCACTTTATGGTAAAAAATCAAAATGTGTAATTAATATTGTTCCTAAAGATACTAAATGTAAAACATTTAATATACATAAACAATGTATTCTTAAACGATAAATTTTTGTAATTCATTCATAATTTTATCATCATATTCACATCCATATAATGTATGGTTTGTATAAATATTTGCCATCTTTTCTAAATAATGAATAGAATGTTTTTTTAAGTCACATTGACTTAAAAATTTACATTTTAGATGATAAAATGTATTTGATTCATTATCTTGTTTTTTAATTAAAAATATAGTTTCATTAGTTTCAAACATCTTTATATATAGTTTAAGAATTATATTTAAATCAATTTTATAATAATCATTCGTTAAATTATATAAATTAATACATTATAGTAATTCAAATGTTTAATATGTGTCCTATGTTTTCTAAGAATATTTTTAAAAAATATGATAATAATGATTTGGAAAATAAGAAAGAAAAAGAATCTACTGTATCTGAATTATTATTTTTTAAAGATTCAGTAGAAAATAATAGTAAATTAATAAGTTCTATCTTAAGACTTAATAAGAATCAAAATATAACACAATCTAATGTATTTGACGATCTTGAAGTATTTCAAGGTAATGATTCTATAGAAAATTCCATTTTTAATGTTATTAATAAAACAACAACTATTTTTGGAAATATTTATATTAGAAATATACTTGAAACCCCAACCAAAGATATTGAACTTCTTAAAAATAGACAAAATATATTAAATAAAATCACATCAGATTTAGTATCTAAAATTAAAGAAAAATTAAAAGTTCTAAAAGATCTTGAAGAAGAAATATTATGGATATTGAGAGAAAAAAATCCTGAAGAACTTAAACTAATTGATAGTGTGTATTTTACAAATAAATATTTAACTATGTTTAATACAAATGAAGATATAATGTCTTTGTATTCATTATTTACTATTATTTTTGCACCTGTATATGGAATAGTATCACCTATAATATTTTTTATATTACCGTATATATATTTATACTTTTTTACAGGTCTAAAGTTTAGTTTTAAAACATATATTGATATATTTAAAGTAAGCATACTAAGTGGATTTAATATTTTTTCTGGAACAAGTGGAAATAATATGACTAAATATTTTTCAGTTTTATTATCAATCATAATATATTTTCAAAATTTTGCTAATACTATTGAAGCAGCTAAAAATAATAATAAAATTATTAATGTATTACATTCTAAATTAAATAAATTATACACATTTGTTAATACTTCACAAGAATTATTTAATTTGACAAAAGACTTATTTAAACATGATGATATAGAAATATTTGATACATCTTTAGAAAATGATTTATTTAAAACAAATCCAAAATTATTATCCAATAAAGGTAAAATTTTAGTAACTTATAGACATATTGAAGATAATGAAAATCATATTGAAAAATATAAAACATATTTTAATTTTATTGGAAAAATAGACGCATATATCTCTATAGTGTCTTTGGTTAAGGAATTTAATGATAAAAATTTAAATATTTGTTATACACGATATGAAACAAATGTTAACCCAAGTATTAAATTGAAAGATTTATGGCACCCATATTTAGCCAAAAATAAAAAATATACTGAAATTCAATCGAATAGCATTAATATTGGTGGTGAAAATCCAAATAATATTATATTAACTGGACCTAATGCTGGTGGAAAATCTACATTCATTAAAGCTATAAGTTTATCAATGTTATTTTCACAAACTTTTGGAATTTCTTTCTCTAAAGAAGCTTACATTACACCAATGACACTTATAAATACCTATCTCAATATCCCAGACTGTAAAAATAAAGAATCATTATTTGAAGCTGAAATGCACCGTGCTAGACATCATTTAGATAAACTTAAAGAACTTGGAAAACATGATTTTTCATTTATTGTTATGGATGAAATATTTAGTAGCACGAATCCTGAAGAAGGAATTTCAGGCGCTTATGCTATTTGTAATAAATTAGCAGAATATACTAATTCTATAGCATTAATAACAACTCATTTTTCTTATTTAACAAAATTAGAAACTAGTGGTAAATATAAAAATTATAAAATACCAATTAAACGTAATGAACTTAATGAAATAGTATACCCTTACAAACTACAAGAAGGCGCTTCAGATCAACACATTGCCCTAGAATTACTCAAAAAGAAAGGATTTGATATAGAATTAGTAGATGATGCTATGTCTGTATGTCAACAACTTAAATTATCTTATAAAAAACAGAAAAAAAAAGAAGCACAAGAAACAGTTGAAGAAGAACAAACAGTTGAAGATACTATAGAAGAAGAACAAACAGTTGAAGATACTATAGAAGAAGAACAAACAGTTAAAGATACTATAGAAGAAGAACAAACAGTTAAAGATACTATAGAAGAAGAACAAACAGTTAAAGATACTATAGAAGAAGAACAAACAGTTGAAGATACTATAGAAGAAGAACAAACAGTTGAAGATACTATAGAAGAAGAACAAACTGTTGAAGATACTATGGAAGAAGAACAAACAGTTGAAGATACTATAGAAGAAGAACAAACAGTTGAAGAAACAGTTGAAGATACAATAGAGGAATTAGTTAAAATAACAGCACCTAAAAAGAGAAAAAATAAAAAAACTAAAAAATAATTTTTTTATATTTACAATTTATTTATAATTATTAAATAAATTTAAAGAGAAATTTTAGATAATATTTACCATGAAAATAAATTTTATAATAAACCAATCTGATAATGACTCAACAACTGATGCTAATATTTTATCATTTATGTTTAAAAAAATAAAGAATAATATTGATATAAAATTAATAAATGTCAATAATTTTAAATGTGAAAAGGCATCAATAAATATATTTTTTGGATGTATAAATAATGTATTATTAGATTTTGCTAAATTTAATATTTTAATACCTAATCAATGTTCTTTTATGAAAGAATGGACACAATATTTAGATAACTTTGATCTTATTATTGTTAAAACTAAATATATGGAAGAAATATTTAAAACATTTATTAATACATCAAAATTAAAATATATTGGATGGAGAAGCACGGATTTATATGCATCAGTAGATAAAGAATATGATGAATACTTATTGTATTGTTACGATCATAAATATACAGATTATAAAAAAATAATAGAGAGTTGGGAACCTACATATCCAACATTAAATATAGTAAATGGTAGTTTATTTAATATAAAGAAGAATCAAGACAATATTAATTATTTGAATAAATTATCACAAAATGATTTTGAAGTTATGTTTAATAAATGTGGTGTTCATATTTGTTTAAATAATATTGATAGTTTTAGTCATAATATTAACCAATGTATGTTGGCAAAGTCTATTCCATTAATTATAAATGGTGGACCAATGAAAGAAATAGTTAGTTTAGAAGATTGTTTTTCATTTAAATCTAAAAAGAAAAAACTTAATAACTTATTAGGATCTAAATATGATTATGATATTGATGAATTTAAAACTTCAATTACAAAAATTATGAATACTAGCATAAAAAGTCTTGAAGCAATGAGTGAAAATAATCGTAAACATGCTTTAAAAAATCATAGTATTAATGATCATTTGTTTAAAGAATTAATGAGTGTTTATCTTAAAAAAATACGAAGCGAATCAGTAATTAAATATAATGATATTGTAAGTGATGATCTACCAAAAATATCATGTATTACATTAACTCATAATAGAAAACATTTATTTAAATTAGCTGTATATAATTATCAAACATGTGACTATCCTAAAAATAAAATGGAGTGGATAATTTATGATACAAGTAATGATGATGAAAAGGTAGAAGATTTTTTACCAAATGAAGAAGAAAGATTAAAAATGGGTATTAAGTATGTGCATTTAAATGAAAAAATTACTATTGGAGAAAGTAGAAATAAAGCGTGTAATTTAGCTAAAAATGATATTATTGTTTTTATGGATGATGATGACTATTATTTTCCACAAAATATAAATAAACGTGTTAATGCGTTAATAAATAATAATAAACAAATTGTTGGATGTTGTTATTTAGGTAGTTTAGCAATTAATAAAGTAATTTCATATGTTAATGCTCCAAATATTTATAGTTCTATTGGAAAATCAATATCTCCAGCAACTTTATGTTTTTATAAAGATATCCTAAATGATAAATGTAAATTTAATGATTCTAATATAAATGAATGTGAAGATTTATTTGAAAAGATACATTTAAAAGAATTCAAAGAATTAAGTTGGGAAGAAATAATTGTATCATTATCACATAAAAATAATATAACAAATAGAAATGTTCCTACTTCTAAACCTAATGGTTGTTTGTATGGATGGACAGATAAACTATTAAAATTTATTTTAGAATTAGATGATTAATATTTAAAGATTATGCTTAATATTATTAATTATGACATATAAAATTTTATTAATATTATTATTTACAAATATATGTTCTGGATACATATACTCAAAATGTGACTTTTACAATGATTTAGATAAATGTATAGATAATACATTATGTCAATGGTGTTCAAATAATATAACTAATGTAAGTATATGTAAAACAAATTCAGATTGTTTATATAATAATACAGATTGTGTTAGTAATAATAAACTTAATAATGTATGTAATGTATTAGATATATTTATTTCAATTAGTTTAATATTTATGTTATTTGGTTCTATTATTTATATATCATATTTTTCATCACAGATTATAAATAAATATTTTGATATACCAAATGATAATGGAGACGCAATAACAACACGAAAAAAGGAAAAAGCTATTATATTATCTATAATAAATGTATTATTATTCATTCCACCTATTGTATTATGGATAATTGGAAGTATGATATTTTTATATTATACAATATTTTTAATGTTGTTAATTGTATTATTAACATGTACAACTACAAGTAATTATATTAAAAAAAAAAAAGAAAAAAGTAGATATGTTAGAATTCAATAATATTTATGAAGTATATTTATTCTTTCATTTAAATCTCTTGCGAAAGCATTTCGTGCTGGGCCTTGTATATCATCAGAATCATAACCAAATGATTCTGTTTTATTTAAAAATAATAATACAAAAATTAATATTATTATTAGTATTGTTACTATTATTGTCATTATAATATTATAATATAAATTATTCTATAATATTACATTTTCTAATAAGGATATATCTAAATTATCAATTAAATTTTCTGTTGGAATATCATTTAAGGTTGTATCACTATCAATTTGTGTTTGATTAGTTACTTCTGTATTATCATTAACAAATGAATTAACATCGATTGTTTTTGTATCTAAAGTTTCATTAATATCTGATAATGGTTTAAAATCTAATGATGTTCCTGAATCATTACTTAAATTTTTAGGATCAACAGATGTTAATGGATTATTATTTAAATTAATTGTAATATGTTTTATTTCAGGTGCTGATTGTTCTTGTGAATTAGGTATAATAGGCTGTGTAGGTAAAGGTTGATCATGAACATTTAAAGTTAAATTATTTAAATCACTTAAATTCGATGTTGAACTACCTTGTAAATCAATTGTATCTAATAAATTATCATTTTTTAAATTAATGTCACTAAAATTTAAATTACTACCGCCTCCCTTTTGTATATTATCCTCATCGCCGTTGCTATTATCTTCATCTTCATTATCACCAGACTCATTTTTATATTTATCTTTTATTTCTTGTTCTTTCTTTTCTAATTCTTTCATAAATGAGTTATCAGGAACATATGATTCAATAGTGGGTGAATTGGTCTCTTCATATGTTTTTTCAAAATATTCTCTATCTTCAATAGTTTCAGATGGAAGTTCAAAATCAGTTTCTGGTGAATAGTCTGTGTTATTATTAAATTCTTTTAAATAATCAGGCTTCCAATCCGTAGTTGGCGAAACATCATCAGGAGTAAAATTAAATGTTTGTGAAGATTTAAATTCAGGCGATTTTATTGTTTCGTAAAATTCTTTTTCTTGTCGGATAGCTTCATCTCTATCATTTTCATATTTAGCTTTTTCAAAATCAAATTGATAATCCCCATATAAACTAGTTTTTGGTTCTAAATTAGTTTCATCATACATTCTTAAAGGTTCTACAATAGTTCTAGACATATCATTTGTATATAATGAAACAACAATTCTAATTCCATCTAATAAACTATTATTTAATTCAGAAATGGCTTGTTTCGCTGCATCATCACTTGTATAAATAATAATAGCAGTATTATCATCATCATTTAATGTTATTTCAAAAATTGGACTAATATCACTAAATAATTTTTTTAAATCTTGTTTAGAAATGTCTGGTGGTAATTCAGATACAATAATTTTATTATGAATCATTTTGTTTATAAATTTATCTTTATTTTTAGGAGTTGCTGGAATAAATTTTTTCTTTTTACTATCTTTTTTACCAATAATAAATTTACGCTTATCACTATCTTGTAGTACAAATTTAGAAGGCTTAGAAGGTATATCTAATTTTTTATAATTACTTTCTTTATCTATTATAAATCTTAATGCAATACCCATAGCATTACATTCTTGAATCATTACATTCGTATTATATGGAATATTAATTTTAACTATATCACAACTACTATTATTATTTTCAACACCATTATCTTCGTTAAATATTAATGGTCCATCAACAGAAGGACAAATATATTTATTATCTTTTGGATTAACAATTGATGTCATACCACTATAAGTGCTAACATATGTTGAATATTTATCTGATCTTTCTAACATAGTTTCTTTTAAAAATTGAAGAGCACCATGTGATAATATTGCATCGCGTTCCATTTCTCCTATTCTTAAACCACCTCCAACAGATCGTCCAGATGGCGGTTGTTTTGTTTTTAATGATACAGCACCTGTAGCTCTAGAATTTATTTTATCTTTAACCATATGTTTTAATCGTTGATAATAGGTAGGACCTATAAATATTTTGGTTGACATTTGTTTTCCATTTATACCACTATATAATATTTCATCGCCGTGTCTTTGAAATTTACAGTTATTTTCTAATATATTAAATATTTCATTATTATCTATATTTGTAAAAGGTGTGGCATCGGCATAGGTTCCTAAAAGAGCACATGATTTACCCATAACAGATTCTACTAATTGACCTAAAGTCATTCTACTTGGAATAGCGTGTGGATTAATAATAATATCAGGAACAATACCATCTTTAGTAAAAGGCATATCTTCTTGTGGTAAAATCATACCTATAACACCTTTTTGTCCATGACGGCTAGCAAATTTATCACCTAATCTTGGATTACGATACGTACATATTCTTACACGTGCTATTTTTTGTTTATCAGAATTATAGTAATCACTAAATACTTTATCAACTACACCCCAACCATCCATTTTAACTGGAACACTACAATCGTTCATTGTTTTACTACTACCACTTCCTGTTTTTGTATATTTACTGATTAATACATCATTATCATTTACAAAAACACCTTCTTTTACTAATCCATTACTATCTACATTATTATAATTGTATTCATTTTTTTTCTTAACTCCTTCATTAACACTATCATTTGGATTGTAAAAAAAATCCTGTGAATTGCTTCGGGTATCAATTATTTCTTCACCTTCATATGTTTTAAAATAAGAAGACGCAAATAAACCTCTTTCTACAGAACTTTTATTAATAATAATAGAATCATCTTGATTATAACCAGAGTATGACGCAATCGCTACAATAGCATTAATTCCAGTTGGTAATTTATCAATAAAAGCATATTTACTTAACCGTGTTGTAATTAATGGTTTTTGTGGATAATGTAGTAAATGCGTTGATGTATCAAATCTATTTCTATAATTACTTGTATATACACCAACAGTTTGTTTTGTTTGGCCTGTTCCATATACATTTCTTGGAGCTTGACTAGTATTAACATATGGAATTGTAAATCCCAAAATACCCATAATCAATGATGGGTGTATTTCACAATGCGAAAATCTATCACTTTCTTTTAATTTATTGTAATTGGTACATAGTAATGATTGAGTCATTTCATCAGTATCTATAAATTCTATAATGGATCTAGTTTTAGTTAATTCTTCAACAATTTTATCATAATTTGTAAAATCTATTTTTGTAGGACAATTATAGACACAATTATAATAATCGGTTTTTTTAGTGTGAAATCCACCTACTAAATTATACCAATCTATTTTTGATTCTAAACCTTTTATATGTGTATTATTTATTAACAATTTATTATCCTCCATCATATATAATGGTCTACAACATCTTCCACCATCAGTTAAGATACATAATTCTAATGATCTATTATTTAATACTATTGATGTAAAAATATTTATATAACTATTTTGTCTAAATAATTTTAACATCTTTGTTAATTTTACGGGTTCTGTATGTATACCTATCCATTTACCATTAACAAAGATTTTACAATTATTTACAATATATTTTGGCTTTAAATTTTCTAAATGTCTTACACCCAATTGATGTAATAATGTAACTATAGGTTCAGCATCACATCCAAATGTAATATGACCTGTTACAGTAAGATGCTTTTTAATACCAATATTACCTCCATCAGGTGTTTCCACAGGACATATAATTCCATATTGTGTCGGATGTAATTTTCTCTGGCCTATCATAATCATATCTCCATAAGTATTAATTCTTCGTAAATGAGAAATTGATCCAACATATGATAATCTATTTAATGCCTGAATTAAACCTTTTTTATTTAAAATTGTTCCTATTTTAAATGATTTATTAAAAGTATTTGAAATAACATTTTGATTAAATATTTTTTTAATATTATCACTATTTACTATATTTTGATAATTTTCATCTTCATATTGACTACTATTAAATCTATATTCTGAATCTATAGCAATTTTTGTATCTCTCTGAAATTGCTTAAAACTTTCTCTAAATAAATTAGCAAGCAAAAATCCGGATAAATCAACTCTTTTATATTCAAAACTATCTCTATCTGTTTCTTGATCTATTTTAAAGTATACATTTAATAATTTATGAACTACATAGCCTAAATAATATGCTTTATAAATATAACTTGTTCCAACGTGTGGAAATATATCTGTATTTATAATATCCTTTAAGTGACTTGCTGAATTGCCTAATGTTAAATTTGCTAAATATTTATGTGCTAAATCTTGATTATAGATAGGACCAACATCCTCAATTGAAGGTCTTAATGTTTCCATAAATAATTGTGATTTTTCATCATCTAAATTATACAATATATATTCTAAAATTTCTTTATCAGATTCAATTCCTAATGCTCTAAATAATACAAATAATGGAATTTGTTTCTTTATACTAGGCAATCTTACTGTTATAACATTTGTAGTTTTATTAATATTAAGAACCGTTGTTCTTGCATATTTAAAAGAATCATCTGGAACAGATTTAATTTGTGCTGAATAACTGTAAAGACCTTCTAAGGATTTAATAATATATAGCTTATTTTCTGCTTTTCTTTCATGAGACACTATCACTTTTTCTTGACCATCAACTACAAAATAACCTCCTTGATCATAAGGACATTCTCCCATATTTTTTCTTAAATCAAATGTTGCACCATTAAGCATACAAATTTTTGATTGTAACATAATTGGAATTTGTCCTAATTGAACTTTTTTAAATTCTTTACTAAATGTTACTTCTTCATCATCTTCATTTCTAATAATATATTCTATATAGATATCACAAAAGATATGCGAAGAATATGTTAATTTTCTAAGTCTTGCTTCATTAGGATATAAAGCTTTTTTAGATTCAACACCATCAATATCTTTATAAATAACTGGTTTTCCTATATAAATATTATTACCATCTTTTCCACCATAATAAATATGTGTCTCATATTTAAATTTTTCTGTAGATTTATCTAATTCTTTATATAAAATCTGTGGATTATATTGTTTAATAGTTAAAGGAATTTTGTTTAAAACAAAATCATTGTAAGAATCTAAATGATGTTTTGTTAAATAGTTATCGTGAACATTAAAATAATTATCTATTACTTTCCAAGTATCAATATTATAGTTCATTTATATTATTAAGAAATATAATTTTAATAAAATTAATTCTTACTATTTTGAAGTATCAATAAAATATAACATCAATGATATAAATATTATAAATAATCCAACATAAAACATCCTTCCATTTTTAATACATATTTTTAATATATTAATTAAATAATACATACACATATTTAAAAAATTGTTGTCTTCGTTTTTACAATCTTTTTTACATCTATGATCATATAAATTATGTATTTCATCTATAATTTCTAAAAATACTTTTGTAAAATTTTCCTTAATATTTTTTAAATTTAATTTTTCTAAAAATTCTTTAGATTCTTTTGTATCATAGTTATTTTCTAATATTTTATATTCATTTTTATCATTATTTGATTGTTGTATTAATTTTTCTTCATCTGAAAGTTTTTTATATTTTTTATTTAATTCATGTTTAAATATATTTTTATCATCTTTAGTTAATTCATTAATTTTATCAATTATTAACTCTTTTATTTTATAGTCTTTAAAAAAACTAATGTTCCAATAATTTTTATTTAAATCTATATTTCTTAATATAGAATAATCCCAATCATAATCATCTTCTTCATTAAATAATTTAACATTATCTAAAATTTTATAATAATCAAACATAACAACTAAACTATTAAGATCTTTAGAAACTTTTGTATTATCATCTACATAATTATATAATCTTTCTTTTATAGGTATATTCGTATTTTGATTTTTCAATAGTTTATCTAATTCAAGTAATTCTAACAATTTATAATATTTGTTATTAATTGATAATTTATTAATATAAACCATATAACCATTATATTCATAACCAAATTGTGCTTTATTAATTAAAACATCTAAATGATTTTCAACATCACATAATTGTCTAATTTTATACTCATTAATTAGTTTTAATACATATTCTATAGAAAATGTATAAATCTTTATTAATTCTGAAAATATTTTTAATTTTTCAAAATTATCATTATTACAATCTAAATAATTTATATTATTTTCATCATTATTTTTAATACAAGTAATTTTTTCTAAAAAATTATTATATTTTACAAGCATTTTTTTATTTAAAATTGAATCACTTAAAGTAAATATATCTTTTATATTAAATTTATCTATAATATTATCAATTGATTGTTTATTATTTTCTAAATATGTTTTATCTAATAAACTTCTTAAAATTAAACTTAATTGACTATATGTTTGGGTTGATAATACTAATTCATCATATTTATCTTTTATAATAGGTTTCTTTATTACTACAGTTGTTTTAGTTGGATTTAAATTATTAGTAAACATTTCTTTTGGTTTTTTTTGACTAAATAAACTTAAAATATATAATATTATAAGTCCTAAAATAAGTAACTTCTGGTTTTTAAAATAAATACATAATCCAACAAAACAAAAAATACTTACTAACATAAGCTTAGTATTAAGCGAATTAATAAATAATATTAATAGTAAAAATAAATATATTAGTTTATCCATATTATTATAATATAATATATAATGTGGTAATTAATTAAACTAAATTATATCAATTAAATCGCTATGTCCTAACATAACTCTTCTACAACAATACCGAGTTAATTCTAATTTATCTAATACTTTTCCTTCAGGTGTCTGTTTTAAAGTTTTTGAATTTACATTAATAACGGTATCTTCCATAGACAGTCCTTCTTTTTCTTTTAATCTTTTTACTTCTCTTTGATAGTATCTCCATCTATCTCCTAGAATTTTCCCACAAGTAAAACATTTAACTGGAATAATCATTTATATAATTAATAAATATTAATATAATTCAATTTTTATTTAAATAATAATTTATTAATATTAATTAATAAAAAAATGTTTAAACAATATTTAGGTCAATCAATTTATAAATTTTTTAATTCTATATTTTATGAAAATAATAATCATTCTATAATTGATCCATTAACTTGTCTTATTCGTCTAGCAATGTTAGAATTTAAACCAATAAATACAAAAATTAGTATAAAAAATAATAGAATAACCTATAATGATCCAAATATATTACAAGGTGCTTTAAGATGGAGCAATGGTGATAATCGTTCAGATATACATAATATTTATAATCCTATTATAAAAGCAATCAAATGGTACGAACCTGAAAATGAAGATATTAAAAATATTTTTAAATATGCAATTAAAGGTTTAGAAAAACTTAAGATGTCATATGAAGAAAATTCTATAATATCTCATTCTATAGAATATTATATTACTTTTATTAAACAAAATTTTAAAAATAAAAAAAATAAAGAAACTGAAACAAATACTATATTTTTACAATTTAAAGATCTATGGAGTGATAGAGAAATAAATATAATAAATAATATGATATTAGAACTATCAGAAGAAACAGAAGATACTATTGAATCATCTTTAATAGACGCAGTAGAAATTATTTTAAATAATAAAGAAGAAATTGTAGCTGATATTATTCTTCAAAATACCACTAAATTAGAATAAATATTAGAATTAAAGTTTTAAAAAATTACATACTATGTGATGTGAATTATATTCATTTTGATATTCTTTAGCCCAATCTAAAGCAGTTTTATCTTCAATACATTTGATATTAATTAAATTAGGATTTAATTCTAATAGTAATTTACATGTTTCTAAATCATCATTTACAGCTGCATAATGTAAAACACTTTCTTTATCTCTATCTAATATTTCTAATTCAGTTTTAGAAGCTTTCTTTAGCAACGCATGATTACGATTCTCTACTGCTAAATGATAAATAGTGGCACCTTCAACTAAGTCATTTAAAGTAGTAATGTATTTAGAATCCATTTTAGTATGTAAATATAACTTATTAATAATCACAAATCAATTTTATAAATATTTAGGGTAAATACAAACTATAAATATATATGCTATAATATATTATGGCTATGAATTTACTAAATATATCTAAAGAGATTAAGAAAATTAATCTATCATTAGATGAATTAAAAAATAAACAAAACTCGATGGTGGAAAATGTAAATAATAATTATGATTTAATTAATATTACAGATGAAATTAAAAATAATATAAGTGATATTTACACAAAATTAGAATTAATAAATAAATTTAACATAAATTCTAAATATAGTAATGAAACTAAAAATTATAATTATATACAAGATTTTTTAAAACGTATAAATATAGATAAATATATAATTAATAAAATTATATTTTTAGATTTTAATTCATTAAATGATATATTATTAGCAGACGATGATATATTTGAAAAAAATGATATTTCAAAAGATTCTATTACTTATATTAAAAATAAAATTCAAGAAGAACTATACGTATTAAGTTTAGAAATTTAAAATATATTTAATAATGTCTTATGAAATAAAAAAAATAATATCGTTTTTTTTATTATTAAAAAAGATATATATATATATATAATGTCTACAAATGAATTAAATTTTACAAATATAGATCAACTTAATAATATAGTTGAAACATTTAAAAAAAATTTCCCTACAGAAACATTTTTAGCAAAAGCTGATACAGTTGAATTTATATTTAAGTTAGCAGATTTATTAAAATTATATCCTGAAAAAGATTATGAAAAAATTTTGCCTAAAATTTCTGAATGTATTTTAAAAGATGTAAAAGATGTAAAAAATATAAAAGATATAAAATTAAATAAAGATACTATAAAAAAAGTAAAAGAATGTTTAAAAAAATAATTATTTTATATTTTTAATTTATTATTTAATACTAAATATATTAATATTAAACCAATTATTAATACTATTAAATACATAATAGTTTCAATTTCATATTTATTCATATATATTTAACTATAAAAAAAATATATTACTATTTTATAAAATGTCTGTTATTGAGAAAATTTTAGGTGAACAAGATTCTGTAGATTTTATTGAAGCACTTGCAATTTCATTTAAAGATATTTCAGCTGAAAAAATTTTAGATATTTTACCTAAAATTATAGCATATGTTCAAAAATTTAAAAAACTTACTGGAGATCAGAAAAAAGCACTTATAATTCAAATTTTAAATGTTATTATAGATAAAACAGATGGTCCAGGAGATGATGAAATATTTGATCCAATTTTAAAACGTCTGGTTCCAATTTTAATTGATACATTTATTAAAATAGATAATAAAGAATTGAAATTTAAACCACCTGGATGTTTAGGAAGATGTTTTACTAAATGTTGTTCATAAAATATCCCAAGTATATAAATCATACTTATCATTTGTAATTCCTATATATAATGGTTTTTCTAAATCAGATGATTCATTTGATTCATGTGATTCAGTTGGTTTTACTGATGAGTTTGAATTATATGGAGATATTTTAGGTTCATCTATTATTATTTTTATATTATGATGTACTTCATCATAATTAGTATCTTTATTTTTTTTATATTTTTTAGATTCAAACATAAATAAAAAATCATTATTAAACCATTCTATAAATTTAATACACATATATTATATATTTATATAAATTTAATTTATTATTAATAAGAAAAAAATAATGTGTTATTTTAATGGGTGCTGAACAATCATATCAAAAAGCAAAAAGTCCAACTGTAAGTTTTAAACAGGATATAGAAGATTTACAAGAATATCTAAAAAAACCAATAGATACAATAAAAATAGGTAAAGAATACAATATAAATGATATAAATTTAGATAAATATAGTTTATTTGATTTATTAAAACAATCTATATCAAAAGAAGATACAACTAAAATTAGAAATGATTCTAAGTTATTAGATAAAATTAAAATATCTTTAGACATGTATGTATTATACGATAATTATAATGTAAAACATAAAGTAATGATTACAGATTTATCTAAAAAATTAGAAAACCAAAATAAAAACTTAAAAGTAAGATCTGAAGAAATAGATGTTTTAAACTATAAATTAAAAGATCTTAAAATAAATAATCAAAAAGATAAAAAAACTAACTTATTACTTATTATAGGTATAATTATATTAATTATATTAATATGTATATTATGTTTTTTAATATATCTAAAAGTGAATTAATCATCTTCCATAATTAATTCATTATTATCATTATTTTCATTAAATTCTAATCCTAACCAAATATTTTTATGATTAGTATGTTTCCTTCCAAATTTTTTTTGTAAATTTTCTTTTAATTCTTTTCTAGTAGGACATTTAGCATTTTGACCATAAGCCTGTTTATGCCAATCTTGATAAAGATTATAAATATCATCTAATTTAATTCCTGCTGAATCTGCATTATCAGTTTCAATTAATCTTTCATTAAAGAATCCAATAAACATATTACTTTCAACTTGATAATCTTCAGTATTTCTTTTAACATCATTTGGTTCTTTAATTCCATACTTTTTATATTTTTTAAAATATACTATTAACATAAACATAAATGCCTCAGGCCAACTTTTTAATTTTTCATCTAATGTATCATCTATCTTAAATTCATATGGATCAGATGGATCTGGTTCATCAACGAACTTAGAAATAAATTCAACAACACTAATACGTCTCCATGTTCCTTGATCATTTGCTGATACTCTAGGTAAATCATTACACGTTAAAATCATTTTAAATTGTGGTTTAAATTCAACCGGATCTTTATGAAGACCTCTAGCAATAATTGTATCATTACCTGTTAATTCTTTCATTAAACCTACATTAATTTCTTCATATTTATCTGGTTCCTGTAAACAAGCGAACCTTTTACCTTTTGTTCTAACTAATGTTGGATTTGCTCCTTCAGCTCTGCCTCTAGACTCAGTCAATAATTTTACTGGTAGTTTACAACAATAATCTCCAAAAGCATATTCAAATAATTCAATTAATTTAGATTTACCATTACCACCACAACCAGTCCAAATATGGAATTTTTCATTAATATTTTTACCCCAAATAAAACTACCTAATAAAGTCCATACATATTCACGGACAGCTTTTTTTGGTAATATTTGTTTCATAAATTCTTTCACTTGTATAATATCTTCATCGTCTTCATCGTGATCATAATAACTAATATTTGTGCTATAACTAAGATAATCTTCTGGTAAACCATCTCTAAACTCTTCTTGTTCTAAATCGTAAATACCATTTTCAAAACCAACTAAATTAAGATTTTTATCTAATCTGTCTTCAAATTTGGCATCATGAAATAGTTCATTACATTCTTGAATTACACTTTTCTTAAATGAAGTTCTTTTTAATTGTTTAATAATTTTACCTATTGTTTCTTTTTTTTTTCTTTTAAGATCTTTTTCATCTTCGTCTGTTAATTGAGTAATCTGATCTGATAAATGACGATCTAACATATCATACTCATGTATAACTTCACTTGATAATCGTTTCCTTAAATCAATGGCATCATCAATTTCAATCCATCTATGATTTTTAAATTGATACCATGAATTTTTTTTTGCCGAATAACATACAAATTCATTTTTGTATAAATTATAAACAACTCTAGCTATATCATTTGGTTCTAATGAAAGAGATACTAACATACATTTTCTTAAATTGCGTCTTACTAATTCTTTATATTTATATAAATTATCTTCTTTTGCCCATAAATATAATGTTCCAACTCCTAATCCTTCAGTATCCATCATATTCCATTCTTTCTCACATTCACCATCAACAAACTTATATGATTTTTTACTAAATTCAATCCAAACTTTTAATAAAGTATGATCAATATTATGAAGACACCAACCTAATCTAATCCATAACTCATATTTATCAGCTCTAGTATCACTTAAAATCTTAACTATAGATTTAATAAAATCAAGTTCTTCATCATCATTAATATAATTTTTTTTAATTGGTGAATTTTTCTTACGTTTAACTTTTTTACGCTTTTTAATTTGTTGTTGTTTTGGAATTTCATTAAATATATCACCAAAATTTGAACTATACATAGTATTATTTACTACATATTCATCTTTAATATGTCTAATACTTAATAATTTTAAAATATCTTTATCTGAAAAATTATTTTGAATTTTTTTCATTTCACCATCTTTATTTTTATAAATATTGGTAAGTTTGTAAGCTTCATGATTTGGTTTAGTGCTACCATACATTTGCCAATTATTTTTTTCAATAACTGCTATATCAAAAATATCGTCAGGTTCATTAATTGAATTTATTGAATTAAATAATTCTAATATATTGTCATTTTTAATACTATTATAACGTAATAAATATTGAACTTTAGGTTCTGTAATTAAATATGGAAATAATATGTGAATACCATCTTTAAAAACACCTTTACCTCCTTGATAATTAGGTGCTTTTTTTTCTAATACAAAAGCAACTAAATTATTATCATCCACATTTGGTATAATTT
>Ga0209634_1000234_pt1 | contig 43613 bp, 44 predicted proteins | sample LinPmetageLP40_FD_184043 | JGI IMG/M metagenome (GOLD analysis project Ga0209634, IMG submission 184043) | Marine viral communities from the Pacific Ocean - LP-40 (SPAdes) (version 2) | ecosystem: Environmental > Aquatic > Marine > Oceanic | place: Pacific Ocean | collected 2010-08-26 | reverse complement strand
CGACGATAAATGTTTATCGCCTGCTCAAGCAAGTTAATAGGTACTTTATCGTCCGACCCATGGTCACTGTAGTTAGTGCCAACGTACTGCCTAATCGCTTTTAAACGATTTTCGCGGAACGGTTGCATTTTTCTTCGGCTGAACATAATCGCCTCAGAGAGACGACTCATTTTATCGTTGTATGAATTTTGTTTTGCCATTACCAGTATTCCACTTGCCTGCGTTTTTCTTCTTGTTCACGCCTACGCCACGCGAGTGAACCTTCGGCAATGACCGTTTCTTTACCACCTTGTGAAACAACCTTCTGTTTCATACCAAGATTGAGTAACGCATCTGCCGTAGGTCTATCGCCGTGGTTTTCTCGTGCGCCACTAGGGTCCATCGAAGAGTTCGTTTTAGAGTGTTGAATCCATCCGTGCTGTGTATAAACAATTTCCCTACACTCAGAGAGTGCATCTTTGCTCCGATTCAGAAATCTACCGTTTGCGAGTGCGTCTCTGTAATCTGCGTACAGTGCGCGCTTATTATCTTTGGTAGGCCACCAACCCGGAATTTTGGTTCCACTCCCTCTCTTGAGTTTAACATCATCTTGCTTGAAATAGAAGTTTCTATATCCAGATTCTATTACAGTATCTCCAAAATTTCTGCCGGGGCCGGGTGCTTCCCAAACCAGATACGCCCCTTTGCCGTTGTTGTCAACGAACCATCTAGCCAAAGCCACGGCAATTCTGCCTAGTTCTTCGGGTCTAGTCTTGGAACTCACAAACTCAGCAACCTTTTCGCCAGTCTTGCAATTGCCTATCGAAATAACTGAGTTGCTGCTGCCAGTGCCAGTAGCAATGTCAACACCCATAGCAAACGGGCCGTCCGAAGGCACTTTGCACGACGCACCGGGGTCGAACCAGAGCCGCATACGCCCGTTCGGCACTTGGTCAAAGGCCATGACGCTGCAGCTTTCTTGATGAACTTGTACATCGCCAACCTTCATTGGGGGTTTGGAGAACTCGTTGATTTGCCGGGTGAGCATCGTCTGATCGAAGAACTGATAATCAGATCCGGCAAAGTCAATATCTAGCTCTTGGGATATTTCTTGTGTGTGTGCGCAACGTTTGCACTCTGCGTCGTACCATGGTGAACGCATTTTTCCATTTGATTCGTACAAGCCTTCAGCTTTTTCAGGATGTAATGACCAGTGTAGAGCAAGGTTTTTAAAACCCTCTGCATGAGCAATGTCGTAAAAAGCATTACTCGATCCAGCCGGAGTAGAGTTAAAAATTCTGCAACGTGTTGCATCCCGTGTCGAAGCCAACGCCCTATAAGATGAGTCAACCTCAAAAGCAGCGAACTCGTCGAGTCCAATAGCCGTTCTTCTATCACCACGAGCCACGTCACCAGTAGTAGACTCACCATCAATAGTGCTTCCATTGTCGTCATTGGTCAACCTCAATTTAGTTCTAGTTATGGTTGGCAAAAGCCAGTTGGGTAAGTGCTTGTGAATGAAGTCAATCTTCCAAAACAAAGACTTAGGGTTGCCAGTCTTGTCTACATAATCCTCGTTACGGCTAACCAGTAAGAAACTCTGCCCGTCTTTGAAATGCCAGAACCACTCAAACACCGTAAGCAGCATCCACGATGCACCCATGTCGCGGCTCTTCTTGATAACAAGGTCACTGCCGTGTTGAATGCAGTCCTGTATCTGAGATAAACCATCGTCTTGGAATGGATAGGTAATAAAGGGCAAAACGCCGTTTGATTTTCGCGGGTCGTATGTCCAGCCAAAGACATTCACATAAAACAGCAGGTCACGAGAGCAAGCAATCCAAAGCTCCTCGCGCGCGGCTGGGTCCTGTAAAGCTGCATCCAAAACCTGACTACGAAATTCTAAATTTTCTGCAAAATCTTTCGGCACGGTCGAGTAAAAACTACTCACGCCTTAGCCTTTCAATGACCGACAAGACCTTACGCCCGTCGTCCTTGTACCGCTGCTCTGCCTCTAACTGACTCTTGCTTGGCAAAAGCTTGGTGTATATCTGACCCCAAAATTGGGCCTCGTTCTGATTGTTACGTCTTGCCCAACATAACATCGACCACGCCTCACTGCTAGGGGCTTGTTCGGGCAATACATCTTTTACCATCATGTGCTTGGCTACCCAACTTACACACTCCGGAGTAGAAGCACCCGTCTCAGTAAACACGCCACTCTCAACTACTCCGTCAAGACTGTCCTCCTCCTTCTCCTGCACCTCGCGATCTAACAACTTAGATGCAGCAGCCGCGTAAGCCTCGTTAGGCTTCATGCCACCTGATTCCAGCTCGTTACGCATGGCACAAAATCTGGTCCACACTCCGGCTCTGACTAGGTCCTGTCTTAAGGCTCTCTTATCCATACCGTAAACTATAGTTGACTGTCCATATAAGTGCCAGAAAAGTCGCGTATATTCTTGGGGGGGGATAGCATAATATTAAAATACGCCCCCACCGAGTGGCAAACAATTAAAAAAACATTTTCGTGCCGCTAGGCGAGTGACGAATCCCTTCGTGACAGCGTAGGGGGTAGGGGGGGGTCGGCTCACGGTCGGTCGTATGTGGTATGCATACCATCCGGTGTACCGCCCCCCGTCCGTAGAGAATGCATCACCATATGAGTATAAGGAGGGGATACCCCGCCCCCCGTACTAGCCTGAAAAGGGGTATATACAGAAAAAGATATATTTGTATACGGTTACACCTTGACTATGCCGATATACGCTGTACCGTAAAGGGGTACGCCTCGTACATGTCGTATGAGGGTACATATAAGAACCGTATTCTTGAAAGGATACACCGTTATGAAGATGTCAAAAGTAACACTAGCCGGACAGTCATTTGAAGTACCTGCAGACGAAGCCGCGAAGCTTCGTAAGGACTGCAAAGCCGCGCTTGCCGTTGGACAATCAATGGCTGCAGCAATTGCCACGAGTACCGAAGCCGAAGCCGCAGGAGTAGCTACCCTTCGCGGTCTGCATATGCTGCTGTTCGGTTCCAAGTTTGTACCGTGCTCATCCAAGCCGAAGCCGCAAAACGTTGTAGCGTGGTTTCATGGCGAGCTACTAGGTTCATGCGTTCGTAAAGGCAAGCTTCTGAATTGTGAAGACGCAAGCCCTGCAGAATTGGAAGCCGCACAGAAAACTTTGAGTATGGCTTCTGAGTGGGCGAGCGCATCGCGTGCTGTTGTCGAATGTTCGCCCCCTGAGAACATCACCAACCGGCGTACCCTTGCGGACTGGTTCCGGGATTCGCAAGCCGTAAAACGTGATGCGGTCGCGGTCCAATGCATGAAAGACCCTGCAGCCATTCGGTCAGCCAAAGCCGAAGCCGAAGCCGCGCGGGTGATGTCCGAAGCCGCCAAGCTTGCCGAAGCTACTCAAGGTGAATGCTCATCGGTCCAAGCCGCCGAAGCTATCCAAGCCGCTACCCCTGCAGGATTCGCAAAGACTGCCGAGCGAGTCGCCAAGCGTATCACGTCGCGGGATACCACCGCCAAGCGTACCGAAGCCGCTAAAGCTTCAGCGCCTAAGGGTACTAAGGGGGCGCTTGAGTCGCTTCGGGCGTCGTTCGACGTGCTAGGGGCGGGCCACCATGGTGCGGTATCCGCCGTACTCGTGGACGTGCTAGGCTGGGAGCAAGCCGCCAAGCTTGCCGAGGTACTAGATACCGCGTGTACCGATGCTAAGAATGGCTGATTCCTTTGGGGGGGGTTCGCCCCCCCCGCTACCCTTTGGAGATACTCCGATGAAAATACTGTACTGCCTAGCCTATCTACTCGCCTACGTTCGCGGGCTGTTCACTCGCTACCCTCTAACCCGATGCGCCCGATGCTATGGGTGGCATGATCTACCCGGCGTACATTGCCCCGCGTGTAAATCTGAATCCTAAATGGTACGCATACCAGATTGCCCCCCCAGAAATGGGGGGGTTTTTTTATGCGCCTACCTTTTTGGGAATTCTTGCCCCCCCGAAAACCCGGACCACCCCCCACCCCCCCGCGCTGTCATTTCGGAAATCACACGACGACGACAGCAGGCGACACCAACAAACTTGGTACGCATACCAAGTGCGCTGTCATTGGAAATAGATAAAAGAACAAGTTGCAGCGTTCAATCGTCCATCACGCGCGTGGAGAGGGAGACAAATGACCGTCAACTATGGTTGACTACCCCCCCTGCCGACAAGATTATGGGGTTGACAATACAGCTTTTTATGGTATAATGTACACATGGGTTGAGGTACGTTCCTCGACGGCAACAATCACACAGTGCAATTGGTATGCATACCAAATCGCTGTCATTGGAAACAGATAGTAGGACAAACATGGACGTAGATACAACGATCACCAACGATATTCGATACATCATGGACGCATTGCTGGCTGGCGTGCGGGTGCAGGCCCAGTACCAGCACGGCATGATCCTCATTGAACACGATGAGGCCTACCTGTTGGATGCTGCCCTGAGCATCAAGAGTGGGCGAAGGAACATTTCCTCGTTCATTCATTACGCAGTGGAGACAGCAGCACACTTACCCAAAGAACCATACGCCAAGGTTCATCACGACGACACCTTGGTGTTTGTTTACAACACATCTGGTACGCATACCAAGTGATTCACTTTCACGCCGCAAGCTATGCGGCAAACATTTGCTGGCACAGCCAGCAGGAGATAGCACAATGAGAAATGCAAGACAAGCCTTTGACGAAGATCGACATGGCGAAACTGGCGAACGGTTCGCCTCATGTACCAGACCGATCACCCAGTTCCAGATAGCCGTCCCGGTTGTTCCGGGCGGCGACACGAACCTCCCAATCAGGGTTCCAATTGATGTGTACCCGTACATGACCGACAACGACGAGATCGGTATTGCAGCCTACCCAGAAATGGGCAAGTACAACCTTGGAGTCAGCTTCGATGCTGGTACAGAGGAGATGTACAGACAAGCACAGGGCAAGCCAGCAATGGTTATCTATTGCAAGAATCCAGATGATCCACAGGGTGAGGAGGATTTAGATGTCACCTACGACATTGACCGGATGCAGCTGTGGTGGTCAAACGCCAAGCGTATTGCATCGCGTAGGGATGAGTTCTTGACCTTCAAGTGTTTCGCTTCAGGTGTTCTCAATGCCATGCTTGCTGTGTATGGCGTGGACGAGAACGCAGACGATAGGTCATACAGCACATGGATACAGAATTGTATTGCTACCTGTGTGCCTCACTACTGCCCAGATGCACTTAAATCCAACTTCACTGCTGCAATGCTTAGAAACATATCTAATGCTATGTCTGCTGCAGACATTGGCTACACAGTCAGCAGTGCCAAGAAGGAAGATTTGGCGAGTGCCATAATTGGTATGCATACCAAATTGCGTGTTGAAGAAGCTGGCGATGCTTCAGTCAGACCACTACACCCGCTGATTGCTACCAATGGGCCATCAACACCAGACAATCATTCTAAATCTAACCCGAAGGAAAACTACATCATACCGACCATCAATCCTATGGATTGTACGTGCGAGTTCCATGTGTACCAAGATGTGTTCAGTGGGTCGTATGAGCCATCATTGATCCTCACGGAACAAGAGAGGGGCAAGAATATTGCCCAGATACCCACGTTCAGGCTCACAAGCTTTGCCAAGCGTATCGAAGCCCGCACACACGAGTTTGCACACGATGCAATAACGCAGGCCAAGAAACTAGGCATGAAAGATATGTTCTATGCAGAGGTGTCTTCGGATATTCACAAAGCCAACATGGTCACAGAGAACACATGGAAAACGATTGAGGTCATGACCATGCGTGAGCAGATGGCTGCTGCACACGCTATGAATGATGAACTCAAGAGGTCGTTGGATGCACTTACAGCAATACGCAACACCAAGGTCATGGCAAATGTAGATGGTCAGGTTGATGTGTGTGGTCAAAGCGTGTCGCACTATGGGTCGCCAAGCTCACCTGCAGCAATACGCAACTACTGCCTAGAGTTCTGGTCTGCATCTGTTCGGTTTGGTTCGGGTGCTTCAACCGTCAAGTTCAGTGCTGGTGATCTAGCCAACTCCATTGTCAACGACGCTGTCACCTCATTGGTTGGCCCTCCGGGGACTGGCAAGACATCAATCGTTGTACAACTTGGTCACGTACTTGGTTGTCCTGTTTCTATTGTCCAGTTCACCAGAGACAAGCCCATCGAGCAGTTGATTGGCGTGGACAAGATACAGAACAAGCAGCAGGTATTTGTCGATGGCGAAATTACCGAGGCCATGCGTGCAGCTAGCGAAGACCCAGACACTCTGCACTTCATTGTCTTCGACGAGTTTGACCATGCACCTGCAGAAGTTCAGTCCGAGTTCCATGGTGTTGTCGAGGGCAGGGACTATGTTCTTCCCAGTGGCGAGACGATTCCCAACCATGGCAACATGCGTTTCGTTCTTACACGCAACACGACTGGGCATGGTGACCAAACCGGCAGGCACTCTGCTGCCAACGTATCAGACTCGGCGTTCAACTCTCGTATCTGTTCAGCCTACATGGTTGATTACATGGCAGAAGAGAACGAGGTTGCACTGTTGGTTTCCTATGGCATGGACAACGATGAAGCCAAAGAGGTTGTGAAGTTTGCCAACGCAACCAGAGAGTCTGTCAAACGTGTTGATTCAGGTGCAGACTTCGAGGGCATGAACGAGCCAGTGTGCTTGCGTCACATGATCTCTTATGCCAAGACCAGATCAAGATCGGTCGAGAAGTCTAAAGCCTTGGTTGCTTGCGTCATCGCACAGTTACCAGAGAGAGATCGCTCGGTTGCCAACGAGCTTGCACTCGCCAACATGACGTTCGACCAAAACTAATTCACATTTGATTTCTCATTGCAAGCTGGGGGGACGAGGACGTTCCTCTCCCCCGGCTTGATTAACAACTGGTATGCATACCAATTGGAACACACATGTCTTTTTACAACTACTTCAACAAGAAACAAACCTACAAGTTTGACGTTTGCGACACACTAGGCAGGACATCTTCGATGCTGCTGAAGAAAGGTGTGACCATCGAGCTGGGCGAGAACGCCGCAACAGATGGACACAGCAAGATATTCCTACCACAGACCATGAAGAAGTATCTAGCTTGGGACGAGATTGACTTCGTTCGGTATCTCCTGCACCACGAGATGTCTCACATCAAATGGTCACAGCCCAAGGAAGATGTTCTAAACCACATAAGAGGTTTCAAAGATGATTGGGCTTACAAGTCTACGCATTCACAAATCATGGCGTTCATAGTCAACATACTAGAAGACCTTCGCATCGAGCAAATGGCAATCGAAGAGTCTGGCCGTGCAGGATCATTCAACATATTCCACAGGGGCAGACAGATCACCAAGAAGATGTGGCTAGAAAACTTGGATGAGCTTGCCGACAAAAGACCATGTGGCGAGCATGTCAAAGTGTTTCCACTCCACACTGTTCTTTGCCACATATTGTTTGCTGGTGTCCTAAGTCCAGAGCTAAACAAGGATGCGGCCATATTCAAGTACGGCTGCAGTTACATGACTGATTTGTATGCACGATTCGTGTTGACGGGCATACTCGAAGAGGTACACGAGATTGTCAACGACGTAAAAAGTTTCAAGGACACCAAGTCTTTGGCGGCACTCGCGGTCAAGATATACGAACAGGTCGAAGCAGCAGCGCCCAAGGATGAGTCAACCTCTAGAGCAAATGAAAAGATGCCCGGCGAAGAGGGGCCAGAGAACAGCAGCCCCGATCAGTTTACAAAGGAAGACTCAGAATTACTGGACAAGCTTTTGGACGGGGTGTCTCCCAACGGAAGAGGCGTACTTGAACGTCCAAAGTTGCAAGATGAATTGCGTGACCTCAACTTCAAGGAGGGCTACAACGGCGGCATGGCCGAACAGATCATACGCAAACTTTGCAATGCAAATGGTGAGGATGAAGAAACTATTAGTATTGAAGCTATACGCGGGGGCAGTGGTCGATCTCTTGGGTTCGGCGAAAAGATACCCGACCGTCTTTACAACTCCGAGAAGTCAGAGAAGCATTACCAGTGGGGCTTGTGGAGCAGTGGCAAGGCAACCGACTTGATTGATAAGTTGCGTGGCGAATCGCGTGGCGGCTACAGCAAACCAAGGGAGTCTGGTCTACGGGTGGCGAGCAAGAATACGCCCGCTTTTCTTTCTGGACTTACCAACGACATACTCAGGCGTAAGGTGCGTCAGAAAAACATTGGCACTGCAGTTGTGTTTTGTGTTGACGACTCAGGCTCGATGAGTTATTCAGATTGTACGGTTGCTTGGAGTGCGGCGGCGATGCTCTCGATAGCTTGCGAACGTGCGAAGATCCCAAGCATGATTATTCGCTACTCATGCGACACCAAAGTCGAGAAGTTGTTCACTCAGTCAACCGCCTCGGTTCGACACAAATTCTGTGATATATGGGGCGGCGGCACTGAAGCAAGGAAAGCGATCAAGTGTGCAATGAGTCATTTTGAAACAAGAAACGAACAGAGAAAGGCTTTGTTCTTTCTTACTGATGGCATGACCGATGACTGCCGTGGCTTGGTTCGCCAGTTCAAGGGTACAGGCGGCGAGTTCTATCCAATCTTGCTTGGAGACGAGGCAGCCAAACAGTCTATATCAACCCCAGATCGCACAGGTATATGGGATATGCCCGAGACAATTACCTACCTCCACAATCAGAAGAACGGCGCACTAGGCCCACTGTTGGTTGAGAGATTGTCCTCGAAAGTTACACAGTAAATTGGTATGCATACCAGATAGGAGCAAATAAAATGGACATGGAAGACATCGAGTTAGTAAAAAATATTCACCAAGTTGTTGTCGCGTCTTTGGAAGAAGAGCAGCCATCTCATGCGGCTTCTTCATTCTTGGGTCTGTATGAACAGTACCTAGAAGATAAAGGAGTTCCGCCCGGTCATGTTTGTTATTGTGCTTTCGCACGAGCAAGTATGAAGCCTGACGAAAACTTTAATACAGATGAAATAGATGTAAAGGCGAGTGTAGACCTTGCGGCAGTTTTCAATGGTGTATCTGAAAAATCAATCAAAGATGTAACCAAGCACGCCAATGTAGTTTTAGACTCAACAATCGCATCACTTGATAATTGGTGCGACGAATCTTGGGTGAACGGCAATGATTCAGAATACAAAAAGAAAACGGATCTCACTCAGACATTCAAGATATCTATCGCTGCGGTTTCTTTTGCAAGGCAATGGGCTTGTTACTTTGGTGAAAACCAGAAAGGCCCAAGAGATACCAAGCAGCCATTAGAAATGTGGGATCATATGTCCAACGTGCCAGCGGTAGGCAACTTGTTTTCACAAAGCAAAACCCTGCAGGCGATATTTAAATACCTCATGGATGGCACAGAATACCTTGATGATTAAACCACTATATTTGTATGTTTATTGTTGACTGCATAACGCCTGTAGCGTATAATGTTATTCAGATAAGGAGATAGCTATGTCTAACATAATCAGAGAAGTATCTAAGAAGATACAGAAGCGAACGGGGCAATGGCCCCACGACGGAAGCACTGAATCGCAAGCACTCAAAGACTGTGCTGTGATCTTGTTTTCGGCAATGCGTAACCATGAAATTATGAACGCCCTGTATGTATCAAAAGGTGCGTGGTCGAGCGAAGAGATATTAAGCGGTATGAAAAAAGTTTATGGAGAAGACTGATGAATGAAATTAAAGAATTGCGTATACATGAAAACGGCCACAACGAAATTGACCCTCGCACTTATATTGTTTTCTGGCGAGACAATTTCCCATTTGGCAAGAAAAGCTATGTTGAAACAGTAGAAGGAATTGGGTCTGCACGGGTAGCTTGTGTTGAATGGAATCAAGAAAACGGTGACGGTCTTTCTCGTGGCAAGGCAGCCGAGTTTACATTGGTAGAAAATTGGGCGCACTGGGTGCGACAAGGCCAGATTAACGAACGTGGCCGAGGAAGCCGCAAATGAATTACACGATTTTCATGTTGATGTATGGACTTCTTTTTTGGGCAAGGTTAAAGATGCTCACTGATTTGTCTTCAACAGCGTACTGCTGAAGATACAAACCAACTGTCGGGAGAGACAACTGTTCTCTTCCGGCAGTTTATGACAGCGATTTTTTTCTCGAAAGGTACACATTGGACAGTAAAACTATTATTGGATTGCCTAAGTATTGGCAAATGATTATGAAAACATATGGCATTTCCGCAAGGGAAGTATCCATTAAAGCTAACGTCAATCTTCCCCATTTCTACCATGTTTTAAAGGGAGAATCATCGCCTACGTTGGATTATGTGGCGAAGATAGATGAGGTTGTTGTTGCGATTGTTAATGAAAGACAGAAGATTATTGCAGAACTAGATGGTATGCATACCAATTCCAACGGAGAAGATAATGCGGATAGCAGAGATACACAGCAGCGAGCTAACGTCTGACTGTCTTAGAAAGGTATACCATCGGCTAAAAGGGGAAACCAGTGGCGAAGCTACAACCGCTTTGTATCGTGGCTTGGTTGCCGGTAGAGCCTGTGAACTCATGCACAACATGGGTTTCGATGAAGACATATCCAATCTAACGGTCATGGCCGCTAGTGACACACAGAAACAGCTTGCTAGCGAAAACAGAATACTTTCCGAATCTGTCGAGCATAATCTCCAAGACATACTTGCTGAAATAACTTTGGTTATCGGTTTGTACCGAGATAGGTTTAGGTACTTATTTGAACAGTGTGAGCTTATGGGTACGGAAATCCCTGCACGGTACAACATGTTGGGTATTGAATTTGCGTCACACCTAGACCTAGCGGTTAGAGATAGAAAGGGTGTATTTGGTTTTGGTGTTGATCGTATTATTGTGTTTGATTGGAAGTGGAGACAAGAAATGCCATCTCACCAATATCTTGCAAGGTACATGCAATTTGCCTTGTATTACCTTATGGTGAAGGAAGGCTCTTTGATGTGTGGCCCCAAAGGGTTTGAATGGATGGATTACAAAGAGTCGCCAATTCTCGTTTGGTTGCACTTGCCAGCACTCAAGCCTTACACAAGGAAAACAGTTTCAAGAGATGACAAGGGAGAGCAAAAGGAATTTGTAAAAGGAGATTTCAAACCTATGCGGGCTGTGCTTCGCAGGGTTGAGTACGACAAGAACCGGGATGATTCAATAAAGCAAGAGCTTGCTCTCAGGGCAAATATGATTGAAAAAGATGTTTTTCCCTTGAACCCTAGCCCGGTATCCTGTAGAATATGTGATGCAGAAGCATTCTGTAGTAGATTCGATACCGCAAAACTCGATGAGTAGGAGATAGCAAATGAAAAAAGATGTTATGGCTGGTGGTTCAATGAACCCAAGCAAGAAAAACACGGACGTTCAACCTCTCTTTAGTTCTAAAACATCTAAAGACCGAACTAAGTCTAGAAGAACACCCAAGTCTGGCTACAAGAAGAGAGCAAGTAAATGACAAATAGAATATCGCGTAAAGGTGCAAACCTGAGAGAAGGCGAGAAGAGGGTTGCTGACAAGACGCACAGAAACCCAAAGAACAGAACTGATTCGAGAAGAACACCTAAAGCTGGTTACAAGAAAAGGAAGAGATAGCAAATGAATTACCCAATGTCGATTGAAGCTACGGCTGCAACATTCGTGCAGTCAGGCTTGTTCCCTGATATGAAGTCAGAGCAGCAAGTATCCACCCTCCTAATTATTGGTAGGGGTTACAACATTTCTGACTATGACAGCGTTACTGGTTTGTATTTACGCCAAGGCAAGATCAACATGCATGCCAACGTGATGGCTTCGGCAATCAAGGCAAGTGGCAAGTATGACTATGAGGTCATTGAGAACAGTGACCACAAGTGCGAGATCCAGTTCTTCAGGCTTGATGCATCTGGCAGGCATCCAATTGGAAACCATACCTTCAGTATGGAACAAGCCCAAAGAGCCAATCTGACCAAGAACTTTACTTGGAAGCAATACCCAGAGGCGATGCTGTTTGCTCGTTGTATCTCTTCGGGGTACAGAGCGCACTGCCCAGACGCACTAGGGGCCGCACCAGTTTATGTTGAGCAGCATGGCGAATTGGAAGTTGATGCACCTGCAGACAAAGCTCCTACTGCGGCACAGCGTGCTGTACCTAAGAAGGAAGAAGAGTCAACCATAGTTGACGAATCACCTGATAAGGTAGAGGTGTCAGTTAGAAACGCCTTGCTTGATGAGATGCAATCTTGGTGCGACACAGACAGATCGAAAACAGTTAAGAACGTAATTAAACTTTTATCCGACAACGATCTACCGACAGATGGCTCTTGTGAGGATATGTATCTCGGGTACATGCTTGCTTGGGTTATTGATTCCAAGCAATCTGGAATACCTTGGGAAGATTTAGACGATAGCCACCCATGTTTGATTTCCCTTCAAGAAACAATTGCAAACGAGAAGAACTCTAACTTAGAAAGTGAGCAAGAAATTGACTTCTGAAATAACCACCACAAAAGATATAGCAGTAGTACCTTCAGCACCAGACACGGAGGTGCAGGTACTCGATCGTGTTGAGTATCTAGTTGATCGCATACACAAGTGTGAACAAGAAAAGTTGATCTACTTGCTTGAGATTTACCAGAACGAATACTGGAAAGCCGACTTCTCTTCGTTTGAAACATTCTGCAAGGAACGATTGGGATACTCAAAGCAATACGTTTACCGATGCATTAATGCAGCGAAAATGGTTGAGGCAGGCGTACCAGTAGAAAACCCAAACCAGTCATTAGCTTTGGAAGGTCTTGACGTAGAAGAAGCTAAGGAAGTTTGGGACAGGGCAGAAGAGCACGCCGAAGAGAAAGGCAAGAAGGTTACTGGGGGTATGCTCAAGAAAGCGAGAGACGAAAAAGTTTTGCTTGATCGTGCAATCAGTGACCGTGGTGTGGATATTAAATCTTTATCTGAACCATTCGACGAAGTTGTTTCGTTGCTCAGGGCTGCCAAAGAACTGCTCAACACTATTTCAAACACACAAGATGGTGTATGGCTCAACTACCAACCTATGGCTATTAAGCTTCGAGATGTAGCAGAGGGAATTAAGTTCGCTAAACCGCATGTCATTTGCCCTAAGTGCGACGGAAATGGGTGCGAATACTGCAAGAACTTAGGTTGGATACCCAAGGCTGTAGTCACTGGTCAGGAGATTCAAGGATGAAAACTTTAACTCTTGGTGACGAATGCTCCTGCGGTCGTGGGCAAAAGGAAGACGGCCACCTATGTTCTACTTGCAACGAAGAGATGCAAGATCGTGATTTCAATGAATGCTTTGGACAGATTGAGCCATGAAGCTTCGTGATTACCAATCCCGTGCCATCAGTGGTGTATGCGATGCTTTGAGATCACACAGGTCTTCATTGGTTGTATCACCCACTGGCACAGGTAAAACCGTGTTGTTTGCGGAAGCCACCAAGCTTGCATCTAAGAGATGTATGGTTATTGCTCACAGAGAAGAGTTACTTGTGCAAGCTGCTGACAAGGTTGAATCAATGTCAGGAGAAAGGCCAGATATTGAACAATCTGTTTTGTGGGCAAACGAAAGCCCATTCGGCAAGTCAAAGGTAGTTGTTGCGTCTATTCAGTCGCTCAACGCCAAACTTCATCATGGTAGAAGATTTGAGCGGTTTAACGCTGATGAGTTTTCTTTGGTGATTGTAGATGAGGCTCACCACGCTGTTTCTAATTCATACAGACGAGTCATAAATTGGTTCCACAAAATGAACCCTAAATGTAAAATTTTAGGTTTCACTGCAACACCAGATCGTACCGACAAACTTGCGTTAGGCTCTGTCTTTGAATCAGTTGCGTTCGATTACAACATCCGTCAAGCAATTGAAGATGGTTGGCTTACACCAATAAAAAATACTGTAGTTTCAATTGACGGTCTTGATTTCAGCAACGTTCGTTCAAGTGCTGGTGACTTAAACAAGACAGACTTGGCCGCTGTTATGGAGTTTGAAAAAGTTCTGCACGGTGTTGCTGTTCCAACTCTTGAGATTGCGAAGGATCAAAAGACCTTGGTGTTTGCTGCTTCAGTCAAGCAAGCAGAAAGGCTTTCGGAAATATTCAATCGCTACAAGCCTAACTGTGCTGGCTATGTTTCAGGTGCTATGGAATCTGACCAAAGACGAGATGTTGTTTCTCGGTTCAGAGAAGGCTCCCTGCAAATACTTGTCAATGTAGGTGTTGCTACTGAAGGGTTTGATGTACCCGGTATTGGTTGTGTTGCTGTTGCTAGGCCAACCAAGTCAAGGTCTTTGTATGCACAAATGGTTGGTCGTGGTACTAGGCCACATCCCGGTGTTGTAGATGGTCCAGAGACACCAGAAGAACGCAAGCAGGCTATTGCTCGGTCAATTAAACCACACTGCACAGTTATAGACTTCTCTGGCAACAGCGGCCAACACAGGCTCATACACGCCACAGATGTACTTGGCGGTGACGAACCCGAGGAAGTATTAGATCGTGCTTACGAGATAGTTGATAAAGGTGTTACCGAAGATGTAGCGGAAGCTATTGAAATTGCCAAAGTAGAAATCGAAGAAGAAGAAGAAAGGAGGAAAGAAAAACGGAAAGGCGTAACAGCGGCCAAGGTTTCTTACAAGACAAACAGCACCGACCCATTTACTACGATGGGAATACGTAGGGAGTCTGCAAACTTTATTCCATCTGCGGCCAGTCTTTCGGGAAATCAACTTGCTATGCTTTCTAAATCAGGAATCAATCCAAGTGAGTATTCTCCTAAAGAACAGAAGATGTTGCACACCGAGCTTGTTAAGCGTATCCGTAAAAAACGATGCTCATTTAAGCAAGCTAAAGTACTGTCCAAGTATGGATTTAACACATCAAAGATGTCTTTCAGAGAGGCATCTGGTTTACTAGACCAGCTTTCTAAAAACAACTGGAAACCAATAAATTAGGGATAGCAATGGAAAACGAATGGAGAAGAGCAGACGCTCATAAAAAATGTCCTGTGTGTGGTAAGCATGACTGGTGTTTAGTTGCAACAAACGAGAGTGCAGCGATATGCCCAAGGACCGAACAAGGGTCAGTGGCATACATAGAAGGATCTGGATGGCTTCATAAGTTTGGCGACGATAAAGATCCGAAGCCCAGACTGCGTGCTTCGCCCAAACCTTTGCCAGAACACAACTCAGTGCTTTCTAATTTGTACTCAAAGATGCGGAAGTACATTGACAAAGAGACACTAAACCAGCTGTCAAAAAATCTTTCGCTATCACCAAAGTGCCTAGATTTGATGGGGGTGGGGTATTCACCTACCAAGAGTGCCTACGCATTCCCAATGCTTAGAGCAGGAAACAGGTTTCTAGGTATCAGATTTAGAACTTACAGCGGCCAGAAGTTTGCCGCCAAGGGGAGTAAACAGGGCTTATTTGTTCCAAGTTCTTTTAACTTGTCTAAGGGTGTTATCGTTTGTGAAGGACCTACAGACACAGCGGCCATGCTTGAACTTGGGTTTAACGCCATAGGCAGAGCCAGTTGCAACTCAGGTAACAGGCTCATTAAAGAGATAGTAAAAAACAACCCAGTTGCTATTATCTCAGACACAGATGAGGTTGGTCGTGCTGGAGCTAGGAAGCTAAGTCAACAAATACCCAAGTCAGTAGTCATAGAACCCGATAAGTACAAAGACGCCCGTGAATGGGTTGTAGCTGGTGCTACAAGACAGACCGTCATGGAAAAGATTGCAGAGGCTAGAAATTGAGCGATGAACCCAGAGAATGGAAATGTAAGATCCCAGAGTTCGATTTAGTTAGCCCGAACAAACTTTACAGAATGCACTTTGGCCAAAGAAGCAGATGGAAAAAATCAATTGATTCTTTTCTGATTGCTTATGGTGAAGACATAATTGAACTCAACCCAAAGATTGACCTAAGAATTACTAGGTACTACGGGTACAGAAAAAGAGCTTTCGACAAAGACAATTTGTACGGTGCTTGCAAGCCACTGATTGACGCAGTACGTGGTCACAAAATAATTCCTGACGACACACCAAACCATATAAACCTATATGTAGAGCAAGAAAAAAGTCCTGACAAATCTACTTTTGTAGAAATTCACGCGAAAGAAGTTGTAAATTAGAGTACTATTCTATTGCTATCTCTGAATAGAGTTGCTGGCGGAGAACCAAATTGACTGCGCCAGTGACTCTTTTTTCTAGGGAAGAGCATCAATGAATAACACAATTACAAGCTTTTCTAAGGAAAGCCACCAAGTGTCATTTCCGGTGCCAAGGACCGGCTGGGAAAAATGGTTTTTGTTGTCTAGCGACAGACACCACGACAACGCCCACACAAACTGGAATTTAGAAAAAAAACACCTTGATCAAGCAATAGAACGTGAAGCCGGAATCTTAGATTTCGGTGATCTTTTTTGTGCTATGCAGGGTAAGTGGGACAAGCGTTCTGACACTGACCAGTGTCGCCCTGAACACCAAAGGGGTCGTTACCTCGACGCGCTTGTTGAAACAGCGTCCGAGTTTTACGAACCGTACAAAGAAAACTGGCTGTTCATGTCACCGGGCAACCACGAAACGTCAATTACAAAGAGGCACGAAACAGACTTAACCGAGAGGTTTGCCGAAAATATGGGCAGAAGCCATAGCGGAAAACCCGTTGTGGGAGCCTATTGTGGTTATATAAGGTTTAAGGCTTATAGGGAAAACGGGGACACCTTAGGAAGCATAGTTTGTTATTACCACCACGGATATGGGGGCGGAGGGCCTGTAACTAGAGGCGTAATTCAAACCAACAGAATGAGCGTGTATCTCCCTGATGCTGAAATAGTTGTGAGTGGACACACGCACGATGCTTGGGTTGTGCCGGTAGCAAGATCAAGACTAGGCCGAAACGGGTCCACTTACATAGACAGGCAAACTCATATTAGAGTTCCCGGCTACAAAGACGAATTTACAGGCGGCCAAGGGTGGCATAACCACAGGGGCGGACCTCCAAAAACTAACGGTGCTTATTGGCTTAGGCTTTTTTACGATAAGGCAACTGATAAAATGGACTATGAAGTCTTGGAGGCAAGATGATTGACCCTACTAGAGTTACCACTTCTCAAAAAGAAATTCTTGGACGTTTTGCAGCAGATATGCAAGAATCTGGCTGTGATGCGGTTGTTGTAATAGGCAGTTGGACTAAGAAAAACAAGACCAAATGCTTTGTTGCTCAGTATGGAAATGAGCTTTTGTGCAACAGCCTTATGGAACACGCTTACAATACAGAAACATTTGCGTACACAGAAGAAGAAGAATGATGTCTAAAGATTTAAATATGCAAACTTTAATACAGGGTTTACAATTAGTTATACTTGTAATTGGTGTTGCGGCAGTGTTTACTACTGTTGGGAAAAAAGAACAAATAATTTCTCAAACGTCAATTAACCTTATTGAGTTAGAAAGCATAGTACAAGGGTTGGTCAAAGCTCAAGTTTACAGTGCAACTAAAGCTAGTGAACACGAAAAAACCTTAATAGAACTTAAAGAACGTATTTACAGACTGGAAGCAAAATGGAAGTAGATAAAAAAGTTTTTTATATAGGTTCTGCTGCAGCTAGTGTTTTATTTATTAGTCTTGCTGTTCAAGGTTGCGACATTCAAAAAGCCATCAAATTTGATGTGCCTTCGGGTGTTCGTTTAGCGGTAGATACTAAAGAAAAAGAGCCTCTATCTGACTCTGATTTTGTATGGAGTCAATGGACTTCTTATGTTGAGTCAAACACAACTAAGCTATCAGAAAATATTAAAGATGCACAAAGCCGAGTTGCAATGATTAAAAACGTTACGTCTATGGGTCTTTCAACCCTTGAAGGCGTAAGCAGTCAGTTTCCCGGTGGTGCTTTAATTTTTTCAGGACTTAGTTTGTTGACCGGATTGTTTTTGAAACGACCCGGCGAAGACAAAGCAGTAGAAAAAGAAAAAGAGAAATCGTATAACGCGGGCTTAGAAAAAGCCAAAAATTTATTACTTGACAATATAAAGGATGATAAAAATGCCTAAAAGTGGTGGTGGTGGTAGTGGTGGTGTAAGCATAAGAAACCCACATAAAAAAGGCGGAAAAAGTGCGCCTAAAGGAAGAAAAGGAGCAAAGGGCAGCAAAAAAGGCGGTCGTGGCTCACAGACGAAAAGAGGTACTAGGTGATTTCAACAGGATGGAAAGTATTAAATAGCTTTACAAGCTCAGGTGCAGCCTTTAGCCCTGAACCCGCAGAAATTGATACTGAATTAATTGATCTTGCAATTCCATGTAGTGGTATGAGTTTTTGCCAAATAGGTTTAGCTTCAAGTACTATTGCAACACACGCTATGTATATTTATGGGACTAATGGAAGCAGCGAAGACGGGCAACAAGTTACTGGCTATTTCAATTCTAGGTTACTTACCGTAACTTTTGCTGCGTCTGGTTTAAGTATTCCGTCTGGAATATTTCCATCTTTAGATAAACAGGGTTCTTTTACAAACCTCGATACAGCAGCAATGACTGAACTTGCCTCTGGTAATGAAACGGGCGCGTTGTTGTTAAATTCGTATTTGCATATGACTGGGAATAAAGCTATGGCTCCAGATAATGCTGTTGGAACAGATGAAACAGACGAATACGAAAATTATTATTCAAATGATGGCACTATAGCTGCTACAGGTCCTGCTTGGGTTGCAATACCTTGTGGAACATTTGATTATATTCAAATACAACTTGTAGCTGCTGCAGCCGCAACTTTGTCTCCAATGTTTTGTCTGTATAGCTAATGGCTAAAAAAAGAGACTACAAATCTATTTACAAAAAGTATCAGTCTTCAAAAGCTGATATTCAGAGACGTGCATGTCGTAACAAAGCTCGTAAATTATCTGGTCTAAAGGTAGGTGATCCGAGAGACGTTGACCACAAAGACGGAAACCCTTGCAACAACGCCAAGTCAAACCTCCGCGTAGTGTCTAAAAACGGCAATCGTGGGAGAGACAACAACAAGTGGCGCAAGGGCGGCGGAGTTAAAAGGTAATGGCAACACTGCAGGTTACATTTAAAGATTTAAGAGAAGAAGTCCAACGGTATCTGGGTTATGGAAGAGAAACCCCATACGGCGGTGGCAGCGCACTTACTGCATCAAACAGGGGCGATGTCCTTGTTTGTATCGAACGAGGGCTTAGGCAGTTCTACAATCCTGCCCCGCTTCCTAACGAGAGCAGTAGCCATGAATGGTCATTCCTTCGAGGTGAAGGCGTTATTGCTACTGTTGCTCCACACACAGATGGTACAATTGACAACACAAGCGGAACAACTGTAAACGGAAATACTGGGACAAACTTTACATCTGCAATGGTTGGTAGGTTATTGCATGTAAATAACGAAATAAGAGAAATAACTGCACACACCAGCGGCACACAAATAACAATTGACCGTGCTTTAGAAACCGCTATATCAGCAGACTCCACTGTTTCATATGAAATCATTGCAAACAAATACTCTCTGCCTGCTGACTTTGGCGGGTTGAAAGGTAATGTCACATATCGAGACGGCGACGGCTACACGCAACTCAAGTTCATCAATGAGTCAGCTATCCGTATGCTTAGGTCACAGGGAACAATACTCACTGAAGTGCCAGAGTATTTCTCTATAGTTCCTACCGCTGTTTCTAATGAAACAACCTCGGCACAGGCTTTTGAGTTGACCATTTGGCCTTTTCCAGACAAAGTATATGACCTCAATTTTTCATATACCGTTCTTCCAAACAGTTTAGGCGACGATGCCGACAGCACCGGGTTCGACAACAACGTCCCTGCTGGCGGCATGATCCACGGCGAGACAATTATGGCTTCTTGCCTAACAATTGCCGAACAAATGGTTGACGAATTTAATAATCCGGGGAAAATGCAGGCTCGTTATAACGACCGTCTTATGGCCTCCATATCCTACGACCGCAGGAATATGTTGCCAGACGGCTTTGGCTATAACGGCGACAACTCAGATCGAAGATTAGAAGTACCGACACGTAGGCGGCTTCAAACTGTAACTTATAGAGATACTCTATACCCTTAATTTGGAATAAATAATGTCTGGACATAACGCTGTATTTGAACTTGGTCAGGATCAAGTTGGTGCAAATGGCTTTGAAGGTAAGTTTCTGTTGATTTCTTCAGCTATTGGTGGTGACGCTGGTATTTCTGGATACGGCAAAGGCGCACTCGCTGTAGACACTGCAACAGGAAAATTGCATATTAACACTGGTACAGTTAGCTCTGCTAGTTGGACTCTTGTTGGCGCGCAAACAGCCTGAACCGTCAACCATAGTTTACTAGGAGGTAAATCATGCCTGCATTATCGAAACCACAATCTGCTGGTTCAGCTATCCTTACGGGTAATCTGGGCGATGGCGGCGATGAGATTTTCTTCAAAGTACAACAAGCACAATTTAATATTAGCACGCCAGTCAAAGATACCACTGGCGATGGCGATACATTCCCAACATACGACCATGCATCTGAATTAAGAGCAAAAATTTCAATGCGTGGTTTTATGTTAGCCAACAACCAAATTGGCTTAGACCACATAAAAAACGGAACAGATAACCCTTTTTCTGTAGTTTACAAACTAGAAACTGGGAAAAAATACACGTTCACAATGATGATTACTAACGTCATTATTGATTGGAACAGGGTAGGTACTCTTATAGGTGTTGCTATACAGGGTGTTATGTCAGGCAGTGACTTTGTAGAGGGAACTCCGTAGTGGCACAAAGACTTCTGCAAACTAATAACCTTGGCACAGCTAACCTTGTCCAATCGGGCAACGGTGTTGGAAGTGTTCTTTCAACTACATTAACGCTGCATCTAACTAAATTAGATATAGATGTCCATACGCCAATGATGGATGCTACGCCTGAAATTACAGATGCTGGTGGTACTCCGGGCAACACAGAAAACCACATGGTTATGCGGCATACTGGCAAAGTGACTGGTAAAGTTGTGTTTGCTGGGTTCGTTAAAAACGGATTGTTGGTTGGTCTAAACAGTTTGCCAATAGAAAGTGCTAGAGTTCAATTTTTCCTTGGTAAGCAATCTACATTTATAGGAATAGGTCAGTCAGCAGTAGGTCACTCCCTCAAGTTTAGGGTTGCTGTTACTAACGTTAAATTGTTGTGGTCTAAGGGCCCTAAAGACATGGGTGTACAAGTACAAATTACAGCTCGAATTACAGGCTCTTACAGCGATACAGTTACTGATAAGGGTGTATTAGAAGAACTGGTAACAACTTAATGGCTGGATCAAACCCATTTGAAGAAGAAATGAAAAGAATAGAAGAGATACTTGCACAAAATCCAGATGCAGTATCTCCAGAGTTTTCTACTGAGCAACAAGAAGTTGCAAACGAAGACTTTGACATAGACCCAGATGCTATAGCTAGTGCCGAGTCTTCTTCTATGGAAATAGAAAACCAGCTGACTACTGTATCTAGTATCTTGGAAGAATTGTTGGCAGAGATGCAAAACATATCTGAAACGTTGAAAGGTCTTAGCTAATGGGAGTTATTGCATCAGATATACCGGGTTCTTCTTTAACTACCGCATACCAGAACTATCAACAGGATAGGGCTACAAGGAAGTTTTTAGTAGAAGATCACAGCAGAACAGACGCTCTTGCGAGTGTTACTTCCGAATTAAGCACGCCAGCACACCCTGACAACGACGGCTTGTTAGCTAATCAAATAACCTGCCAATACATTGGTGGCAACAGATGGATAGTTACTGTTCAATATGAACGTGGACCACAGGGTGCTTTTCCAACAGTATCTAATGATTTATACAACTTACGTGTTTCTTATGAATCTGTTGAGGTGTATTGCACACCAGAAAAAATAGTCAACGGTTTGCCTTATGGTGGCGATGGAACAGATTTTGTAAATCCCGGCGGCCCTGCAGGTCAAAGTACAGACCCAGAAGATAGGCCACAGCCTTGGATATACCACTCTCCTGTTCTAAACATACAAATTCCATTTAGCCAAACCACAAATCCAATAACTAATTTTATTGGTAACGTTGGGAAAATAGCTAGGCTGGCTATTTTTAACATCACTTGCAGGTTTGATGGTGGAGAAGTTAAGGCAGTTAGACCAAGTGCTGTTGGTGCTACAAGGTATTATGGTGTAGACAACTACACATACAAACAAGCTGGCTTTTACAAGCAAGTTATTAGATGGGACACAGAAGATGGAGAAGAAAACGGACGCTGGAAAGCAGTCAATGTTATACAAAACGGTTATGTTGATGGAGCCTGATAATGCCAGTCATACCTCCTAAGACATTAAAAGTATTAGCCGATCAAGACTTTAAAGATTTAATCTTTAGTTTGTGTGAAGAGATTGCTCATTTATCTAAATTAAGCAGTGATTTGGAAAGAGTCAGATCAATAATCAACACTAACTCAGCAAAGAAGTCTGTTAGTAATATGGGTTTCTTTAAAATTATCGACCTACCAGAAGGCAATTTTGAAACAGCTAAAAGAGTTATATCTGCTGGCGGTTCTGGTATAGAAATTGATGGACACATATACCAAGGCAAATTTTTTACGCTTACTCCCAGTGAGGAAGACGACGATGGGTTGAACAGGTATGGCTCTTCTAAAAACTCACTTGGCGGCGATTACGAAAAAGACCCAAAAGTTATTGCAAGCCAAACCACAAACATGGTTGGAGTTGATCTTTGGTCTAAACAAAATGATCCAACTATAAAACCTGAGCAAGCACAAATTATTAGTGCTAAACTTCTTTCGGTTGGAACATTTGTAATGGCTCAAAAGTTAAGCGAAAACCTTTGTGCTTTTTCATCTTGCAACCCAAGATTAAACGTAGATTGTTTTAACACGGAAGGTGTTACTTTGGCTGGCGAAACTATGGCTATGAGTCCAGAAGAATACGAAGAAAGGCTTCAAATTCAACAATCGAGGTTAGACGATTACAAAGCAGAAAGAGAAAACTACTAATGTACACCTGCTATAAAAGCGGCCTGCTTACTGTAAATAACCAGCCAGTAATCACAATGAAACCTAATCAAAATTTACAAATTTCTGCTATTTGGGTTTGTGAAGTAAGCGGCAATGCAGATACAATTACTCTTAGACATACACTCAGCGGCCAAACTAGTTCTTCTAAAGATGACCTATTTTCTAGTTTAGCTGTTGCAGCAAACAGCACAACGACGTTCACAACCCCTATATACATGAAACCGGGTGACATACTAAGTGCTTTTGCTACAACAGCATCCCGAGTAAATGTTTCTATATATGGGAGAACATCGGTTTGAGTCCAACTTATGCAGCATGTTGTTGTGTGGTAGAAGACGAGGATTGTTTAGATCCTTGCGATTGTGACTTACTGGAAATTGACCAACAGCTAACTTTGTATTTTAATTTTAATGGAAGAGAAAAAACAACTAATACAGAGAATTATGAAAAATTGCTTTGCCCCGGTACTCCGGGTGGTACAGAAAACGAATGCACTTATATTGAAGAAACAAGCTCTGAAGAAACATGCAATGCATATTTTAGAGCAACATTAGATATATCAAATATAAACGCTAAAAATTGCCAATCAATTCCCACGGTCATTGAGGAACACGCGGGAGAAGTAAAAAGCACTAGTAGTTATTCGTTAAGTGAAAGCGGTGGAGCTTGCAGATTTGGGCAAGATTGTTACGACGAATTTCAAAGTTGCACTATAAGAACAGATGCGAAACAAAGTTTTAATTTGTTATACGCCAGCCCTTTTTGCGGCGCACGATTAGAAAAATACAATGATTGCTCTCAAGATTTTCCAACCAGTACAAGATGTGCTTGTGTAGAAAGTCCAATTGATGTAGACCAATGTTTTTTAAGGGTGTTCGGTGGTTTTACGATAACAAATCAACAGATGCAAGAATATGGCGGCAACAGAATTGTAAGAACAGTTGCATCAGAAGGTTGCAACACCGTAAACACTGACGAGCCTGAAGCCGATTGTATTATTGAATACGATTCTGTAGTACAAAATTTGCGCCCATATAATTTCTTTCTAAATTCATATTCAGCTACTATGTTTGAAGTTTTGTACGCTGTAGAACGCGATGCTGACGGTAAATGTATTTTTGCAAAATTTGCAGAACGCATAGGAAAACAAAGAGTTCAAGCAACTGGTTATGCTTCTGATCTATGTCCGCTCTCTGTTTCTTCCAATGTAAATTTAAACGACCCAAATCAAACAACTAAAACATATTGTGGCAACACACAACAAGTTGAAATTACTGGTGTGAACACGCTAGGCGATTGCGGGACTTTAAATTACGCAACTTTTGAACAAGAAAAAGAAACATATTATTTGCCTTGCCCACCTTTTAATCAAAATTCTAGTTCTATAAGAATAACTAATCGTTTTAAACAAATAATCAGACAAAACGGAACGGCTGGGGCTGGATAAATTGGAAAACAACGAGAAAATCAACTGTGCTCATTTGTCAACAAAAACCATTTGCCTCTTAAATATGGTAGAAGGCCCGGTTAAACAGACAGATTGTGACGAGTGTATGGCTTATTTAGGCCGAAACCGAGGTTTGGGTGACAACATTCACAAAGTTTTTAATACAATTGGCGTGGATAAATTAATAAAAAAAAGCAAAAAAAAGGGTTGCGGGTGCGGAAAAAGACGTGCTGCACTTAACAAACTTCTACCTAGTAGGAAAGAATAGTCATGGCAGTAGATTTTAATGTTTTATTTGCTCGTTTAACTGAGCTGTTTGAAATGTCAGCAACAATAACTGCTTCGCAAACTGCATTGCGTACTAAGTTTGACGCAATTGTAGACGTGTATGCAGCTTCCAGTGCAGGCGGCGACTTAGACATGATAGGTGGACTTGTCAGTCAAATTGAAAACAGAATTAACGACGGCAAAATACTTAGAAGTCTACTCAAAGCCGATGCACAAAAAACAGTTATTGAGATGATGGACGATGCATTAATTGCTGTAAGTGGTGGAGCAGGTTTGCCAGAAAAAAACGCACGCCAAGCAATTAAAGAACTTATTCGTCAAATGGTTGACAACTCTAAGGATATTGACGGGACTACAGTAGGCATTGGCTCAACAACTGTTGTTTCAGGAAACCAAGGCAACGGAACTTTTTTAGTATCTGCCTTAGCGTCTCAAATTAAAGCACCCACTGTAGTACACAACCCATCAGTTAAAACCGAGCTTGTTAGGGCTAGATGCATAGGCGACTCTAACGGCAAATATGCACCAAGTTCAGAACGTTTTATAATCGAAGGCCAAAGAAAAATTGATTACATGGACGAAGATTGGCCCAAAGGTAGTGGCATAAAATACAGTTTAAACGTCGTTAATCCTACCTACGATCAAGGAACTGGACCCGGAAATAATGTTGTCAAAGATGGCATATTTAGAGAGTTCACCAGTAATGATCCAGACAACTGGGCAATTATCACTGGTTCTGCGGGTTCTACTATTAAGAAAAGTTCTACAACAGGGTTCAGAGAATCATCTAGTTACGCTGTGCGTTTTGACAACGACGGTTCTACAGCTTTGAAGATTAGACAAACTTTAAACAGCAACGCTATAGATTCTTCATTAGGCAAACTAAAACCAGATACTTTGTACACGCTATCATTTGCAGTTAAAAAAGCTGGCACAGTTAGTGGCGGTAATCTCAAAGTCAGAGTCGAAGATTCTGGTGGAACCACTCTTAACAACTCAGACGCTAATAGAAAAATGGAAATTAGCTTGGCCCACAACAACGCTGCGATTACTACTAGCTACGTGTTAGTTTCAGCAGTTGTGCAAACACCCAGAACTTTACCTTCTAAGGACATAAGAATTGTTGTTGAAACCAATACTGCTTTTACAAGCGGTTCAGATATATTTGTAGATGATGTGTGTCTTGCTGAAATGCACAGACCTACAGCCGGTGGCTTAGCTTGTCAGATGTTGGCCGGAGCAACAGATTACGCTGTAGAAGATGGGTTTACTATTCAAGTAACTAATAATGGCGAAGGTAAATTTGCTAAAGACTTTGACCAATTCTTTCCTATGGAAGACTTTGGTTTTTCTTTGCCAGCAATTTATGACGGTTCAGAGACACAAGCGGATTATTGATTAAGGCAATAAACTATGGCAAAGACACCAGAAGAACTAGAGGCAGAAAAAACATCTTCGCCCGATACACTAGAAGTAGAGGCTTCTCAGCCACAGGCTGCGGCTGCGTCCGATAATGTCGCTAGTGCTGATGTGTTTGCTCCAAATGAACAACAGCAATATGATGATTTGAAAGAAAAGCGGCAGGGGGAGTTTAAGCGGCAGCAATATGCTGCTGATATGGACGCTGAAGATGCTGCTTTGAAAGAAAGACGGGACCAGCAGTTTAGACAAAAAAAGGTAGCATCTGGCGACTACCCTAGCTACATGGCTGAAGAAGGCGACATGATTCCTAGCCCTGACGGCGGGGACAGTTTTGTTAGAAAAGGCCCTGAGATTAGCCAGTCTCCTAATCCCAACCAAATGCCAGAACAAGATAACTTGTTTAGTACTCCGGGTTTAGATAAAGATTCACAAAGAGAATACAGACGAGAACAGAAGAAACAAGAGAAAGAACGAGTCAACGCTTTAATGACCGAACGCGCACGTGAGCGTAGAGGTCTACCCCCACTAAACGAGGAAGCTCGTCAGGCGGCTTTAGACCCCGACGTAGCACGCTTGTATAGACAAGAAGGGGTCACATCTCGCCCCGTATCGGGGGCCTCTCAGGGGTCTGCTCCCGGCCCTGCCGGGCAGGCTTCTGGTAGTGATGGTCAATACCAAACTGGTCAAGAAGTCACGTTTGATAAGCCGATCAGAGGCAGAACGTCAACTAAAGTTTACTCTGTTGGTGATGGCATTGCTTTGCCTAGCTCGGATGGGCTGGATGACGAAGAATACTTGGATGCTTTTAAGCAAATCAACCCAAACAAAAGCCCTATCGGTGCTTTGCGTGGTATCTCTAGAGGCAGCGGCCCAGAAGCAAATGCAGCCAAGCGGTTGTTAAAAAACGTAGGTGCTACTGAAAACCAGCCACTTACTCCTAGCCAAAGGAAACAACTAGAAGACCAGCTTGGCAAAGAGGCTGTTCGTCTTATATCTGCATACTCAAGAAGAGTTGCTGACGGCACTGAATCTGCAGCAACAGCAATGAGTACAAAAGAAAAGAAAGACGAAGCTGACCTTTTAGCTCGCCGTAAAGAACTTCGACAAAGAGCAGATAAATTAAGAGAAGAAAACCCAAACATAAACATGGCAGACGCTCTTGCACAATCAGAGCAAAGACTTGCAGCCGAAGAGCTTTACGACAAAACAGGCAAGACAGAAGGTTTGACACAAACTGACGTACAGGAAATGCCAGAACCAGTAGATGTTGATACGTCTACACACATGATTGGTGACAAGCTATTGCCTGCAGATGCTATGCAAGAAGGCATTACTAGGAAAGATGGAAGGTTATTCTTTACTGCAGAAGGCATGACTAAAGAGTTGCCTGCGGTATTGGTTGACACGGCTGATGGCAAAAAAGTTGCAGCACCAGTGGCACGAGACAAAGAAGACGTTAAAAACTTTCCTCCCGGTACGTCTTATGTATTGGATGGCCGTTTGTACAGCAGGGGGCAACCCGGTAGGCCAACAGATAAGGAAGAAACCCCATACGGGCAGGCTCTTGAAAGAAAAGCGGTTGATGTTGGAGCAACTCTTTCAACTTTGGAAACCGAGCGAGCCGAAAGTCGCGGAGACTTGCTTGAAAAACAAAGAGATGTATTAGCTGATAATGCTGCAAAAGCAACACAAGCAAATGTTGATTTACAAAAAGCTGTACAGGATCTTGGAACTATGGAAGGTTCTAGGGAAATAATAGAAAAAATTAAAGAGGGTTACAAACCCGGCAGTGATTCTGAAGTTGACGAATTTTTACAAACTAACGTTCCCAATGAATTTGAACAATTAGAAATCGCTGCAAATAACCAAGAAGCAACACAAAGAGATTTTGAATTAGCTGAAAATTTAGCTGATGATCCAGATGTAACAGAAGATGAATTAAGAGAAAGAATTACTGCGAATCGTGAAAAACAAGCCAGAGTAAGACAGATAGAAAAAGACATAAGACTAGAAGATGGAGATGATGACGAGATAGCTAGACACATGGAAGAGGTATTACCAAGAGCTGCAGTTACCAATATCTCTGTAGGGCCTAAAGGCAAGGTAGCTGAAATAGGTGGTACTCAGGTCCCTTTCCATGAAGACAATTACGGCCACAGAATTTACAACCCAAGTACAGTAGAAGAAGCTATGGCTCTTGAATCAGCTTCAAATGGTTACATACCTGTCGGCATGGCTTCCCAGACACTAAAAGAAGCTTTTATGGGTGCTGGAAAAGCAAGAGATTTGCATAAAGAAATTACAAGTAAGTATCCAATAAATGAAGACAACAAACTAGAAATCGCAGGGCTATTTGACGAGCTTATACAAGCTAAATATGGAAACTCAATTAGCGGCCTAAGCATGAGTGAAAAATTAAAAATTGCTGGGGCAATGATGCCGCAGGAAGAAAAAACAGTCGATCCAATGAGAAACCCTCAAGACGCAGCCTTTAATTTACGTTTTAACTCTACCGAAAATAACTAAACCGGGTAAACCGATGAGCCAATTCCAAGAAGACACAACTACAAACGAAGCAATCAACGCACAGCCAACTCCACAGCCAAGCCCAACACCAGAGCCAGCACCACAACCAGCTCCACAGGCGGCTCCTGAGCAACCAGCACCACAGCAGGTTCCAGATGTTGCCCCTGAACCTACACCGCAACCAACTCCGCAAGAACCCGCACCTAGTCAGCTACCGGGCAGTGTGCAACCAGTGCCAATGCCAAGCACAGGAAACTCTTTCTTAGATCAGGCGTTTGCACAACGCACAAAGGATATGACTGAGCCGGAGTTTAAACCCAACCTAGAAGAGCAAAAACAAGAACAAGCACAAGCTTCTTTTACTCCCGGCGGATTGAGACTAGGCACTAGACAAGAAAACGCTCAATTAAGCAACATGCATTTTGAGCGTATGCAAGATTTAATAAAAATAGAATTTGAAAAAAAACAAAGCCATCTTGGAAAAGGCTCACCTGAATACGAAATGGGCCTACAAGAACAGTTGGGTTCCCCTGCCGCTTCTTTACAAGAATACTATGGCTATAGCGATGAGCAGCTTGATTACAACCGCGAGTCTTTTTTTAGAACTAACGGATACGCTACACCAGAAGGCTTATCAGAAGATACGCAAGAAAAAACAGGAATAAAAAGTAAGCCAACCTATGCAGATAGGTTTGACTCTACTCTTGGTGACATGGGCGAAGCAACAGCCGAAGGTCTTGCGGCTGCTAGAGAAGAAAGACTTCGAGAAGAAGCTGTTTTCTCACCAGAAGAAATGCAGCAAAACCAAGAGGTTATTCAAGGAGTTTTAGATAGCATAAAAACTGACCCTTACGCAGAAATTTATTACGAACGAAACGATCTTCCTGCATACAAATCCGAGCAGTTTAAAAATAAATTTGCCACCGTATTTCAAGCTCAAAATTTGCAGAAAATGCTTGCCGCAAGAGATGCGGAGATCATATCTAGTAAAGCTCTTAGATATGACGTATCTCGAAACCCTCGTGCTTATGATCGTGTGTCTGACGCAAATTATGGCTATACAAGTTTTTTCGTTGGTGGTTTTTTTAACGCTGCAAAACACGTTGGAACCGGGTTTGCTGGTGGGGGCATAAGCCTTGCCAAAGGTTTTGATTCTATGGGTAGAGGCATGGGCGAAGCTTTTTACTCAATACAAGATTCTTTGGCGGGCAGAGATCCATCAGACGAAAATAGTTTAACTCAACAATATTTAGCCGGAGCAAATCCATTCCAAGATTTTTTGAATGCAATAGACGTAGATACATACGTTGCTCAAACAGCCGGGGACATGGAACAAAATAACATTGAATTGATGCGGCAAAGGGAAAGGCTTGTAAACCAAGTCCTTAAAGAAGATCCCGGATATATGTACAACCTTGAAAATTCCATAATTAACATGGAATTAGGCATGAAAGGTCTAGACGTAGCAGGGATGCTATCTTTTGATGTAGGAACCAGCTTTTTCACTGGTACTAAAGCATTCGGAAGCCTTTTTTCAACTTTAGTAAAAAGCCCTATGTTTGCATCTAAACTTGTTGCAGGAGCTAGTAGCTCTGCTGCTAAAAGTGCAAAAACAGCAGCTAGCGATTTGCTTACATCTGCTATTAGAGTAGAAACTAGGCCCGGCAAATTTGTTGTTCTTAAACCAGACAATGTTATAAAAACACTTAGCGGCGGCACGGGCAGAACTGCAAGATCCAATTCTGTTTCTTACACGGGAAATTTAATTGATATTTCACATGCAAAACCAGCTTTAGATAAAGTTGCAAACATTGTTAGGCCACTTGGCAAACCATTCCAAATTGGCGCACAAATACTTGGTAAAGATATTAAACATGGCCCCAACACATTTTTAACTCGTGTTTATGGCGAAACTTTTATCAGGCAGTATTCAAGACAAATGGATCGTGCTGCTGCAGAAGGCCGTGAGCTTAATGACGGTGACGCATGGAAAGCAACTATAGACGCTGGAGCCAGTGCTGGTATTGCTCACCTAATAGGCAGAAACATTCCAAGGTTAAGAGTTAACCGTACTGCGCAAATGCCAAATCTTCGTGGATACGAAAAGGGGGTTATGGGGCTTCTTGGTTTTAAGAATGCATCAGCCATCACAACACAAGAGTTGCATTCAAGAGTTACTGCCAGAGCTATTTTAGGGCTAAGCCGAAGTGGAGCAGATTTTGTAGCGTTCAATATTTTAAACGACGCTTACATGCTCACTGATGATGAAGATAGAGCAGAAGTTTTTAATAGGTACTTGTACAACTCAGATAAACAATTTAGAAACCTAGTAGGCGAATTTCTTATCGGTGCGGCTATTGGTGGATCAAGGGCTTTTGGCGGCGTAAGAAGCGAGATAAACAGGTTTTCTCAATTCAAATCGGGAGAAAAAGCAACTGCTTATTTGAACAGCCTGCCTTCCAAAAAACGTTTAGAAATTTTAGATGCGTTTACTGACGCAGAACAGTTAGGTTATTTAGAACAGGTAACTAGAGAAAAACAAGCATTAAAAGAAAACCCAGAGCTTCTTAGTAATCTTAAAGACGAGCAACTTCTAGACATTATGTGGCACGGAGATAGGGTTATCTCTGACATGCAACTAGAAACAACAACTGCTTTAAGAGGCGATGTTGAGGCTAGACACACAATTGACGGCAGACTTGTAAAAGGAGAATCTTCAAGATCGCTTTTGCAAGCTGACGGAAGACTTGGTGTTACACGAATAATGGCCCAAGCAGAAGCACACCGAAGAGGATTGACGGGGCCAATTGCTTTGTTTGATGGTGCTAAATTACAAACACTGTTTGCTACTAGAGGTGAAAGAGTTGCGGCACTTAAAGCACTAAAACAGCACCACAAAGAACAAAGAGAAAAACGACCAGTAAACCCCAAGCCTGCACAAATTAGAAAGACCAGAGGTTTTATTGAGCGTATTAAAGATGCTCTGAATGACCCAAGAACCTTGACTGGCGATCAAATATACAAGTCTTTAGGCCGTGACCAACAAATTAAAGTTGCAAATACAGCAGTGCTTATGGCTGTGGGCAACGCAAGTAAAAACGTAGATGCACCTGCAATAAGAAAAATTAGAGCGTTGGCTAAAAATAGAGATTTTAAAGGCATATTATCTTCACCAGAAGTAAGGCCATATCTTGTCTCTGCACTGCGTCAACATGGCCTAAGAGAAGGGGTAATGCTTAAAAACAACGTTCCTTCTGATGCACAAAAGATGCAATCAAGGTTAGAAGGGCGTGCTTTGGTTGGACGCATACTTACTAGCAACCCATTGTTATCTCGTCATGTGGTAGACAAAGTAGCTAGGGGTGAAAACACCCTTAATCGACCAGCTATTAGCCGAAGTCAGTTTAATGCTTTTGTTAGAGGGAAAATGAACCCTTCTTTAAATACAAGGGCAAACCGACAAAAACTTGCTGAACTTATGGCACAACAAGCTGGGCCAGAGTTTAAACAACGTATAGAAACTGCACCTGCAACTAACCGTGGCGAAGTAACTGCTCGAACACCACAAGAACAAGCTGCGCAGAATAAAGCTGCTGCAGAGAAACAACGTGCAGAAGAAAAAGCCAGAGAACCACTAGAACTAGATGAAGCACAAAATATAGGACAGGTGAGAAAATCAACCAGCAAGCCTATTGAAATGAGTGCTTCAGAGCTTGCTGCAAAGGAAAAAGAAGCTGCTGAAGCTGGGGCAAAACCCCTGTCTGTTGGCCCAATCAAGGGTCTTGACGCTGCATCACAACAAAAAGCAGCGGAAAAAACCAGTGAGCCTAAAGAGATTGACTCAGTTATATCTAGGCTTGCACAGAAAGACGGCTTAGAGCGTGGTGTTACCGACTTTTTCCAAGTCAAAGATAAGAACGGTAAAGATGTATTCAAGGGTACTGTTCAAGAGCGGGTACTCAAAGCTGTACGCAGGCTCAAGAAGGAGTTTGGCGTAGAGAATGTAGAAGTAGACTTCGGGGAAAACGTAGTCAGCAACATGGCTGAATCTGTGTTTGCTCTGGGTCGAATTAACGGTTTCAGTGTTGTAGTTGCACACGGTAAAGAGAAATCGTTTAACTCAGCAGTATTGGACATTGGCGGCGGGGTTTTAGTAGTCAATGGTTCATCTGGCATCTCGCAAGTTAAAGCACAGATTGCTTCTCGTGGTGCAACACTCAAGTGGCTTACAACCCTAGAAGAAGGCAACAACCCAATTACATGGATGGTTAATCTAGCCTTCAACCCTGAATCTTCTAGTCAAATGCGTCAAGCATGGGCAGCCATAAGCGGAAAACTTATGGGCGTACAGGAGTTTAGAAACGCACTGTTGGTAACAAGGCCAGATATAGGCGTGTCAGCATCAGTGTTTTCTATGATGATTAACCACTTGCCCAAAGATATAACAAGCAAGCTTACAAACCTACGACCAGTTGAAATGGCACAATGGGTTGCATACCAGAAGTCTGGCCTAGAAAGCGTTGGCGTTACAGGTAGGGGCAAACGTAACACTGCAGTTGGAACAAAGGCTAATACTGAAAGCCTTATGCGAATTGCAGAAGGAACAGAAAAACCCACTACACCGCAAAAAGGAAAAGTAAGATCCAATGTTTTACAGAATGTAGACAAAGCAATAGAACGAATTGCAGAAGCTACCGACACAAGTAAAGAAGTTGTTTCAAAGGCTAAGGCTGAACGAGAAACATTGGCTGAAAAGGCATCTGTAAAAGAAGAAAGTACTTCTTTAGAAAAACAAGAAGCTCTTATTCAGAAAATGAAAGAAGAAAGAGCTGAACTTGATCTGTTCCGAGACAAGAAGCCAAACTTAGAGGTCATTAAAAACCTCGAACAAAACTACCCCGGCGTAATTGACGCTGCAATGCGTGCCATTAATTTCCCCAAATTCCCCGGTCAAACCATGACATTTACGCACTTGGGCAGCGTATTCACTGTTGTACCTAGAAAGTTTAACGGCAAGTATGTCCCAAGCCGAATTATGATTCGCAGCGAAAACCTCACAAGAGCAAGCGAGGCAAGACGCGAAGCAATTATGTCTAAGCAAGAAAAAGAACTTGCAGACGGTGCAAGGGAAGTTTTAGCCAAAGGCACTGAAAAAGCTCCTGTTTCACAGAAGGAAGTTGAAAGACAGCTTAAAGAACAAGAGAAAGCACAGGAAGAAGCAACTTCAGAAGCTCCTCCTCCGGGTGAAGTGCAGTTTGAAAACGTTGAATCATCTGCTGCTCCTAAAGACCCAAGAGGTGCAGTTGCTTCAGGTCTGAGGTCTATTATGGATCCTTTGAACCTTTCTATCTTGACTGGCAACGAGGCAATGCAGTCTTTAATTAGTAAGGTAATTTCAATAGAAGCAAGAGTAGAAAATGAAAGAAACGAAGTTTTAGACAGAATGAGAAGACTTTCCAAAGCAATGGAAAAAGATAAAACTTCTACAATTGCTAATGGTAAAACTGATCTACTTCGTGAAATATTTGAAACACGCATAGAGCCAACAATGGAGGCTTTAAAGTCACACCCGTTGACTAAAAACCTTAATGAAAAAGAACAGCAATACATCATGGAAATGAAGAAAGTGATGGAAGAACAAAGGCTGTTCGATATAGATACCAAACGAAGTTCCGTAGGCATTCGGTTTAAATCTGAGCCTAACGCACAGAAAAAAGCAGACTTTGCGAACGAAGCAAAACCCGAGTTGAAGGTGAAGGTAGTCAAAGAGCAAGGTACAAACCGCAAGCTATTCGAGTTTAATTCTGAAGGCGGCAGAGTACGCCTAGATAAAGAAGCTTTCGAGGCTGAGTTGAAAAAACAACTTGTTCCAGACAACTACGGATACCAGTACAACTACTTCCCGCATATGTTCTTTGGTAATCAAAGAGCTGAAGTCAATGTGTTCAGAGGCGGAGAAAAAGTTTCTACAGTCAAGATTGGTTCAGGCGAAAAACAAGGCGAGAAGTTAGAACGCTTGAACATAATGCAAATGATTGAAAAAGAAATAGATGGCTTTAGAGCCGCAGAAGTTAGAGAAGGCCGATCAGAAGAGTCGCTATCATTTAAAGTCGTGATGTCTAAAGGCAACACCATGCCTAGAGACGTTGTTCACATGCCTTTTCACTTGAAGAGAAGGCTTGTTAATGCAATTCGGGAACACTCTGGTGCTTACGCTTCTGAAATAAACAAGGCTTTGTCAGGCAAGATTTCTAGCCAACCAGTTAAAACTGCGTTTAATCAAGCACTCTTACAACGTAAAGGTACAAAGAACTACTCTAAAGACATTAACAAGGTCTTTGAGATAGCTATTGCAAACCACTACAGAAACAAGTTAAGCCGTGAGTTGCAAAAAGAAACCAAGGGTGATCTTGGCAAAGTAGAAACCGATGCAGCAAACCCTTGGATGGGCGAATACGCTCGTGAACTCATGAGACACACCGTCTTTGGAACACGAGGAGCAATGGTTGACAAGTTTAGACAAGCTACAGGTGGAGAAAGAGGGCCAATTGCTGAAGGTATTAGCAATGTTGTAGAGTCTGGATTGTCAGGGTTACGTGCTTTGCAGTTCTACCGACAGTTGATAAAAGTAGGCCAACACCTAATTAACAGTACACAGGCTACGCAAATTTACAGCCTGTTAGGTTTCAAAGGAACTCTTGACGCAATAAAGGTTTACAACAGTGCTGAAGGTAAACAAATACTTAAAGACTGGGGTTCTTTTGATCTCAATGGTCGGTATGACAAGGGTAAATTTGGTGACTCACTAGGGCCAAACACCTTAGCTGCTCAAGCTGTACTGCACGCTGGCATGAATAAGGTAATTGGCAAATTTTGGAATGCCAACTCAGAGTCTAGAAATCAAAACTTCGCGTTTGTAGCTTTGTATAACCATGCCCGCAAAAATCTCAAAATGGAGAAAAAAGACGCTGCTCGTTACGGTTTGCTTTATGGACAACACTTCACGCAGTATCGTTTCCAAAAGGCTAATGAAGCTGGAATTTTCCGTGGTGCAGGTGCTAAAACTCTTATGCAGTTTAAGAGATACCCAGTCCAAACCTTTGGGATGGCTACTTCTCTAGCCCTCAAAGAATTCGGTAAAGGCCCTACCGGATTAGAAGGACTACCTGACGGTACTTTACGAAGGTTCCTAATCGCTAACACGGCACTGGGCGGCTTCAAAGCCAGCCTGCTGGGTTCTGCAGCATATTTGGTAGCAATGTCGGCACAGGGCGTTCTAGGCACGTTTAAGAAAGTCCTAGACGATGAACACCTTCCCAGTATGCCAAACAAGTTTAACAATGAACTTGAAGCCATTAACTACCTTAAAGAACACCTTAACAGCAATTTGGTTGAATTAATTATGTATGGCGCACCTAGTGTTCTAGGAATTGACGCTACAGCAAACATTAGCTTGACTAACTTTGGCGGCGGTGGCCTTTTAGAGTTTATTGGAGGCCCTACAGGTTCCATGGGTATGGATTCCTATGAGGTATTCACAACGGTAGACGAAGAAAGTCGTTCAATGCTCACACGGCAACTAGATGTATTTATTGGTGGTGGTGGTGCAACAAGAGGTGTTAGGGCTGCATTAGAACTTGCAATGTTTGGCGATCAAATTACTGAAGACCCCAATGTTAAAAATCAAAAAATGGTTACGCCTTTAGGGGTTCTAAGCACAGAATCAATTAAGCCGGGTACTGGCGAAATGATGGCAACCCTTAGTTTCTACGATAAATTCTTTAATGCTTTAGGGTTACGCAGTATTAACCAAACCAGTAAGTACCTAGAAGTTGCTAATGCTCTGCAACAAAAGGAAGTATGGAACGACTACCGCAGACGGGTAGCTGCTGCTTACAACACAGACAGAGATAAAGCCGAGCAAATGATTAAAAACTGGAACCTAGCTTATGGAAGTCTAAACGGTGGTGCTTTATACTTGACGTTGAGCAATGTTTTAGATCTTGCAAAATCAAGCGAAGAGAGAACCGATTTACCTTCTGATGAAAGAAGGCTTGGCAGACTTGGGGTGAACTAGTGAACAAAGCTGAAGTAATAGAAATAATTAAAGAAGTAGCCGCAGCAAGAGGGTTGTCTTACTACGACCTTATTACTGCTGGTGGCACTAAAAACGCCCAGATAGTTTCTGCGCGTAGAGCTGTTGGTGTGATTTGTTGGGACAAGTGGAAGTTTTCTCCTACTAGCCAAAATGCCTTGTCTTTTGGTGACGTAGCTAAATTTTTAGGTATGGCAAGAAGTTCTTTGCACGCTAGTGCAAGAGCTTGGCCGACAAAGGATGGAGCGCAAGATGGCGAGTACGAAAAAAACCTCCGCGAAAAAAGACGCTTGTTACCACAAGGTCAAGAGTCGATACACGAAATGGCCGTCCGCGTATGCGAGCGGCGCGCTCGTAAGATGCCGAAAGGTCGGGGCCAAAAACTGGGGTACATCTTCGCGAAGAAAGTAAACTATGGTTGACTATCTCGAATCAAAAAAGAAGATTGACATAATCACGGAGATCAAAGAGTGGAGTGCCAGCGTGTTAGAAGTAACATCTGACCACTTTAACGGTCTACCGCCGTGTCCTTATGCCAAGGCTGCGTGGATTAACAACCGCGTGAAGTTTGACTTTGGCGACAAAGACATTGTTATAGACCACGTTAAAGACTGGGATGACTCCTGTGACCTGCTTATAGTTATAGCTGAAAACTGGGAGTTTGATGAAATAGAAGATTGGTGCGAATCTAAGAACGAAAAAATCATAAAAGATGACATGGTTGTTATGCCATTTGTACCGGGAGAAGGCCCTGACACGGGCCAACCAGAAGAGGAGGCAACTAACTGGGAATACCTAGTTGATGAGCCATACTCAATGATATTTATTCAAAGACTATCTAAAGTAAACAAGGCTAGTGAGTCTTTAGAGAAACAAGGTTACTACAAGAACTGTACGGCGGAGTTCTTGGAGTATGTACACAATCGCCGGAAAGGTATTAGCAATGCGCGGCAAATCAAAGAAAATGAAGAAAGCACCCCAAAAGAAAAAGCCAACCCGAAAGGTGAACAAGAAGTTCATGGCAATGAAGAAAGCAAGTAAAAAGTAATGGCTAAGAAACGTAAAGCTAGTTTTTCTGCTGAAAAGAAAAAAGGGCTTCACGGTTGGTTTAGTCGCAACAAAGGCAAGGGGTGGGTCGATTGTAAAACCGGCAAGCCCTGCGGCAGGAAATCTGCCAAAGGTGGTTCTAAACGACCCTACCCTGCTTGCCGTCCAACCAAAGCCATGTGTACTAAGAAAGGGACTTCTGCAAAGAAAGGCCCTTCCTCTGTTTCTTGGTCTAGTAAGAAAAAGAAAAAGACAAAGCGTAAATAATGAACCAGCGGGTGCTTCCTAAGAAACACCCACTGGCTGCTGGGGAGAAGAGATTCTTCTTAACTTACTTCAAGTAAGCCGCACGCCACCAGTCAAGAGTGACTGATCCGTCAGTGTTACTAAACGCTTTAATAGCGATTAGAGGACAAATCGAATCACCCTTGGGAAATGCTGCTGCATCCATAAGTGCTTGAGTTACATATGTAGATTGCTCAACGCCGTCTACATAAACCTTAATTTTTTCTGCATCAATTGCACTGGGATCGTATACAAAACCAAGTTTTGTATAAGTATCTGCAGTAACAACTTTAGCATCACCAATTAGTGTATTAAAAGCTTGACCAGAGTTTTGATATGTAAAATCAAACGCATCTGGATCAGCTTCAAAGACGTTAAAACCAATAAGCGATACGTCTGCAAAATCAGCATTTGCATCATTAATGAAATCAGCAACGCCTGCTCCAGCTTGAGCAAGCCCAACGAAACAAGATGTTACTGACACTGATGACTTTTTGATACGAGCCTCAAACCAAAGCTTGCCAGCATCACCAATTGACATAGTCCCGGTTTCGCCTACTTGCAATGAAGCTTCTTGGTTGTCGTCTGTTGAAAAAAGCTGTAACGCACTACCTTGGTCTCCAGATGCCACCATAGTAATAGTGGTATTGCCTTCAAACGTTGGAAGTCCACCTGAGCTTCCTACAGTAGTAGCGGTTTCCGTGTAACCACGGAAATCATCATGGTGAAAGAAGCCAAGACCCGGATCGTGCATAAGCTGGGCGGTTGGGCAATCTGCCCAAATTTCTACGGTGGGGTACTTTGCCCGTTCTGTTGACTCGGTTGAATCACGATATTGTGTGTAATTAGCCATTGTATAAAATCCTTTCTACCTGCTATCAGGCGTTTCCGTTCTGAGTTGAAGCTGTGTTAGAGTCTGGCTCGCCAGTAGCAAGAACGAAGTTCTTACGGCGGTCGTAGCACATAAGGTTCATAGTAAGGTCAACGTGTGTCTGGAAGACAGTGTGTTGGTTACTAGCCTTGACTGGGCCTTCTTCACGAAGGTATTCACCAGAAAGGAATGCAGGCTTGAATACGCTCCAGTTAATTCCGTAAATCGGATCACCAGTGTAGTTTTCAAGTTGCGGAACCCATTGAACGGGAACTTGACGGAAGAGAAGACGACCATCCTTGGAAGCGATATCGTTACCAAGGTTGTCGTTCTGTGATTCAAGAACTTCTTCGAGTGGTCCAATTACATCGTAGTTGGTGTAGTAACCATAACGATCACCGCCGCCGTATGAAGGGCTTGGCGAAGGAGCCATGAAGTTAGTGAACGTTGCAGCCTTACGCCACTTACGGATAAGGTCAGTAGAAGATACTGAAGTGTACTTGGAAGTCCAGTTACGCCAGTTAGTGTGAGTATCTGGGTTAAGACCACCTACGTCACTAAAGTCACCATCAGCTTGACCTGCGGAACGACCGAAGAGTCCATCAGTGGTGCTTTGGTTCCATACAATCCAGTAAGGAACACCGTACATTTGGGTGTTGTTACCACTGGTTGCAGGTCGTGACCAGAAACGTGATTCCATGTGCTTGGCAAGGTCAACCATCGCGTCGTGACGACGGATCTTAACCAGATCAACGATCTGTGCAGCACCAGTGTTCATTGCGATTTCACGTCGTTCAATCGCGTAGTTAGTGGTCATGTGTCGCCAAGGCACAGAAGCAGTCTGCATAACGTCGGATACGTTGACGTTATCTACTTCGTACAGTCCAACGTCCTTCGTAGCACCACTAGTGCCAGTCATTACGTTCCACTGCATTCCGAAACCGGAACCGTATGCAACTTTTTCTTTCTGCAGAATAGCAGGAAGAGCAACATAGTCTTGCAAATCATAGGAAAGGTCTGTCCAACGCAGCTTTCCCAAATCCTTTTGCGTGATCTTAATCAGATCAGCAATATCATCAGCTTGTAAAGTAGCCATTTTTTACCTCAATCGAAAGTTTCAACAGACTCCAAATCGCTGTATCCGCGATCCGCCAAGAACTTCTTGACTGAATCTATCGCAGACGTGCGACTATCTTGGGGTCTGCGCGCGTCTCTAGAGTTCACCCTTTGGATAAACTGAGACTTACGCTTTTTTGCCGAATCCGTAAATTTCTTTTTCACGACCTTGGATTCATGGTCGCCAAAAACGCTACGCACAGCTTGTTTAAACAATCGCCTATCGCTAGGTATTGCTCTCTTTCGTGCTTTGTAACCCGCTTTCATTGTGTCAAGTTCTTGAAGCACTTTGCCACGGTTGCGTTTTTGTGTTTTCGTTTGATCTCCGCCGACATCACCGAACAAGTCGTTGTAGTCATTGTCGAGCAAACTAAAGAGTTTTTCAGACATAGGGTTACTGTTGTCGCCTTTGATGGCTCCTTGTAACTCTTTTATCTGCTTTCGGAGTTCGGCAACTTCCGAGTTATTAACACCGGGATTTTCATCGGAGTCAACGAATGGGTCTTCGTCGTCGCCATAGACTGAATCGCTGGGTTCATCTGTGGCGGTATTATCAATCTGCCGATCAAGAATCTGCAGAACTGCGGCAATGTTTTCCTCGGACCCTAGTTCTTCAATTTCACTTGAAGTTAAGCCATAACCGATGGCTTCTTCGATAACGTCCAATGGAAGGCTTGCCGCTTCGTTTGGACTATCGGATATAATTTCTGGATTAGCTTCTTCGGTTTGCACCTCTTCAGCTTCCTCAGAAGTATCTTCTTCTTCTACAACAGCTTCTAATTCTTCCGCAATTTCTTCAATAATGTCAGGTATAGAACCACCATCGTTAGGTTCTTGGAAGTTTAACATTTCTTTATTCTCTTCAGCCATTAACCGTCTCCATATCCGCCGCTGCGGTCGTGTATTCCAACAGATTTCATATACTTGGCCCTATGGCCTCTGCTGGTAAAAATTGCTTGCCCAGTTTTACTGTCAAACTGGGTAGGTACGCCCATCCTAGCAGACTTTTCAGAAAATTCACCACACTGACTGGGGTGAACACCCGCTGCATCGCTCTTCATGGGCCAAGAAGCACACCCGCCACCCTTTGGCTTGGGTATATGTTCCTCTGCATAGTCGCGTTCAAAGAACACTCCATCTACTTCAATACCGTCTTTTTCGCCCTCTGCCTGCATCATTTCATCAACAGACCAAGAGCGGGTAATAGTTTCATTAGTTACTTTGTTTGTGTACACATATGTAGGCATTCTCAACTCCTAATCAACATCGCCATCGTTTTCTGGCTTGCCTTAAACGGCTTTTTGGGTTTTTAGCGGCCTTGGGAAACTTCTTCATTTGGCCTGCACTTCTAGCACAATAAGACTTTCGCCTTGTTGCATTCTTGCCGGTCGGCTTTTTTTCTGTAACCGCCGTCTTAAGTTTGCTTCCGGGGTTTTGTCGTCGATACTTTGCAACCCCTTTTTTTGTCATGCCTGCGCCCGACTTGGTTGGTCGCTTGTCGCCAGACTTAATTGACATTCCCTTCATGCTGCCTTTTTTTGAAGCTTTCTTTTTAGCCATTGCTTATTCCTCGTCAGCGGCTTGGCTTACAGCGGTTGCATCTCCGCCATTCATCAAAGCCTTAGTCATTTCAGAGTCCCTTCCTGCTCGTGTACCGCCCATGGATACGTTCTCCCTAACATATCTCCGCTCGGTCACGGGTGCCTTAGAAGGACCCTGACTGCCTTTGCCACCCATCTCAGCCATCTCTTGCATTGTTTCTTTCTCTGCAAAGTCAGCAACCTTGAGTATTTCCCCAAGTTCTGACATATGAGAGTACTTAGCAAGGATTTCCATGTACCGATCCATGTCTGGAACAATTCCACGTTGTTGCAGTTGTTGAGACATTGGCATAACTATTTGTTGCATCATCTGGTTGATAATCTGCAAACGCTCAGAAGGACTGTTTGATTGCATTGAGTATGGTGCAATGTCAATTGCATAATCTAAGAAGTCGCCTTCTCGAATCTCTGGATCAAAGTCCACCTTCACTGATAGGTCGCTGTTAGGTATATCTCTGTATACGCGGGTAGATGGAGCTGGATCGTAATAAATGTAATCAGAAATTGATTCAATAACTTTACGAACAGCGTTAGTTGTTCTAGCCTGCATATCGTCGATACGTACAGAAGCGGATTGTTTAAGCAGCGAGTCGTGCTTGCCGCTCTTGGCACTTGGTGCAAGACCGCCTAGAGAATCTAAGTTACCACCAAGGTATGAGAACATATCCTTAAGTTGGATCATAAATGCAAGCGATGGTGAATCCACTCCACCAAACTTCATTTCCTTGGTTGCTTCTGGGCGGTCAGAAAGAATTGTGTCACCATCAGAAGCATTAACAATGCGGCGACCGTCTTCTTCTGCACCACCTGATACAACAGTAAGTGTCTTTTGTCGTTCTGCCTGACGACCAAGCTTCCTAAACAAGCGATTAACTAGCTCATGCAAATCAATGAGTAGGCTTGCTGGCGACAACGGCATAATGTTGCCGGGTACATCGCCCATCGAAAGCAAGTGGTAAGGCCCACATTCAGGTCCAGCCCAGTCTATGACCTGTAACGGCTCGTTGTTATAAAAACCACCAGAGTGAGTGTCGGCTTGCACAGTCACAATTACGTTTTCGTAAGGTAACCACACATCCCATAGCTCAATAGTAGGCATATACTGCTCTGTACCTAGCGATTCGCCGCCAGTTTGCAGTGTTCCTACTCTTTCGTCGCCTTGTTCGTTAGTACTGCGGTGGTATGGGTTAGCAATAACAGGTTTATCGCCAAAAAGCTTGAGGTCCATGACCATTTCGTAAGGCAACGTGTAACGGTTGCCACAAAACTGCACTTGATCCCAACGTTTTGCCGTCATGTCGAAGCAAAAGTCTTCAAAGTCTACGTTGTCTACAAAAACTTGGCCTACATCATGAGTAAAGCCGTCAATTTCGCCAGCTCTACCGGGGCTAAGTCCTACTTTTACAACACCTAGACCAAACATTGAGTCAAGAACCCAACGTTGTAGCGTTTCTTCAAAACCAATTTCATCAAGTGTGTGGTTGACTATGGTTTCAAAGTCGGCTGCTTCTGTTTTAAGCTCAGAGTTTTTAGTTCTAACTAAAGCTTGTGGTCTTGTAGCAGCAACCATACGACGATAAATGTTTATCGCCTGCTCAAGCAAGTTAATAGGTACTTTATCGTCCGACCCATGGTCACTGTAGTTAGTGCCAACGTACTGCCTGATCGCCTTTAAGCGATTTTCGCGGAACGGTTGCATTTTTCTTCGGCTGAACATAATCGCCTCAGAGAGACGACTCATTTTATCGTTGTATGAATTTTGTTTTGCCATTACCAGTATTCCACTTGCCTGCGTTTTTCTTC
>Ga0209634_1000233_pt1 | contig 43729 bp, 35 predicted proteins | sample LinPmetageLP40_FD_184043 | JGI IMG/M metagenome (GOLD analysis project Ga0209634, IMG submission 184043) | Marine viral communities from the Pacific Ocean - LP-40 (SPAdes) (version 2) | ecosystem: Environmental > Aquatic > Marine > Oceanic | place: Pacific Ocean | collected 2010-08-26 | reverse complement strand
GAGCGCTCGGCCAGCCTCGGCGAAGCCTTGCGCATTCTTGCCGCGAGCGGCGTCGCGCCGCACGCCCACCTGCTCCTGTTCCTCGTCAGCAGCGGCGATCACGCGATTGCGTGGCTGCAATCGGACCTCGCGCAATTCTTCGAGGACTTTTCCGGCGAACTGCCCTCGGCGATGGAGCGTGTCCTGGGCAACCAGGTTCACGACGTGAAGCCGCGCTGGGCTAAGGGCACTGCGCATCGTGTTGCACGGCTGCTCTCCGACCACCTCGATGAGCTTGAACGCAAGGATGCGCTGCTTGGTGATGGTTTCGCCGGTGCCGAAGGAGGCCATCGTGGGTGAAGAGATCGATAAAGGAGCCACAGAGCCCCGCCGGGTGACGCGGCTCATTCGCTTGCCCGAGGTTCAGCACCGTGTCGGGCTTGGCCGTTCGACCATCTATCGCTGGATGGCCGAGGGCAAATTTCCGAAGCCGGTACAGTTGGGTGGATACTCGGTGGCATGGGCGGAAGATGAGGTAGAGGCTTGGATCGAATCCCGTCTTGCGTAACTTCAACCACCAAGAATTCTCGACCTCAACCGGTGTTCAAAAAAATGCCGGACTGCTCGGCATGCGATTAGTCGGCGAAGGAAGCCGAGTTCTGGATTAAAACTGAGCGCAATGAGCAGCCTTCATCGCTCTACGACAGTCGCCGCGTCAGATTTTTCCAAACGAGCAGATTTATCCCGCAAATACCGAAATTTTCAGAAACGTGGGATAAAAGCCACGCCTACCAAGGGTTCAAGCACAAACGCGTTACTTTCTATTGCTTGTCCATCGCTCTTTACTAAGATGGGTTTATCGGGACGAAGCAACCTCCCGGTCAGGCGAATGATTGCCCAAGCGTTGCCTCGCCCTCCCGCCTTTTCGGCGGACGGGTATTTGCGAGGTGACCGATGAGCGTAACGAACGCTGCACAACCCAGCTTCTCCCATCTGCTACGAGTTTTCCTGCGCATCGGCCTGCTGAGCTTCGGCGGGCCTGCCGGACAGATTGCGCTGATGCACCGCGAACTGGTCGAGGATCGGCAGTGGATCAGCGAGGAGGACTATCTCCACGCGCTCAACTTCTGCCACCTGCTGCCGGGGCCTGAGGCGCAACAGCTGGCGACATGGATCGGCTGGCGGCTGCACGGCTGGCGCGGTGGATTGACGGCGGGCCTGCTGTTCGTGATTCCCGGCGCGCTGGTGATCCTTGTGTTGTCGGCGCTCTACGCGGTTGCCGCGAGACTCGACTGGTTCGAGGCGCTGTTCCTGGGCGTGAAGGCGGCGGTGCTGGCGATTGTCGTCCAGGCGCTGCTGCGGATTGCGGGACGTGCGCTCAACACACGATTCAAGCAGGGGCTTGCCGTGGCCGCCTTCGTCGCGCTGTTCCTGCTCGACCTGCCTTTTCCGCTGATTGTGCTTGGGGCAGGCGCAATCGGAATGGTCGTCGCTGCTATGCGCCCTGAGTGGCTGGCGTTAAAGCAGGGCGGTTCCGCGCCATCATCTGGCCCGCGTCCTTGGCGCAGCACTGCGCAGGCATTGGCGATCTGGGGTGTCATCTGGGCCGCGCCGATGGTGTTGGTCGCGGCAACGCTGGGCCGCGAACATGTGCTTTGGGACATCGGGGCATTTTTTTCGCAGCTCGCAGTTGTGACATTCGGCGGTGCTTATGCCGTGCTCGCCTATATGGCGCAGGAAGCAGTGCAGGGTTTTTGGTGGCTGCAACCCGGCGAAATGGCGGACGGGTTGGGTCTTGCAGAAACGACGCCGGGGCCACTCATCATGGTGACTCAGTTCGTCGGCTATCTCGCCGCCTATCGAACGCCGGAACCGTTCACGCCGTTCGTCGCCGGGTTGCTCGGCGCGGGGCTGACGACCTGGGTGACTTTCGCGCCGTGCTTCCTGTGGATCTTCGCGCTCGCACCGTGGATTGATCGACTGGGCAATGCGGTGCGGCTCAAGGGCGGGCTGGCAGCCGTGACGGCAGCGGTGGTCGGTGTGATCGCCAACCTTACTGCTTGGTTTGCACTTCATGTCCTATTCGCCACGGTGGGAGAGACACAGGCAGGACCGTTGCGGCTCTACACGCCCGACTGGCTCAGCTTCGATTGGCGCGCCGGATTGCTCGCTGCACTTGCCTGCCTGCTGGTGTTCGGCGCAAAATGGTCAGTGGTAAGGTTATTGGGAGTCGCCGCGCTTGGCGGGTTAGTGCTGGGCTTGGCGACCTGAGGAAGAGAACATGAGCAAAGTCACTCGACGCGAGGCGATAGGGACAGCGGCAGTGGGTGTCGCTGGCGTTGCGTTGGCAGGCGGAGCGACAGCGCCAGCATCCGCTCAGGAGAGCGGGCGAGGCCTTGCCTTCGCTGGCAACCACACTTCGAAGCCGCTGCGGTTTGACCCAGCGAAGCTGACTGGTCTGTCCGAACGCCTCATCACCTCGCATTGGGAGAACAACTACCAGGGCTCGGTGCGGGGCCTCAACACCATCGAAACTCGGCTTGCTGCCGCGATGGCCGATCCCGAATTCCCGACCGTGGCTTGCCGGACTGAAGCGCGAAGAGCTGCACCGCACTGGATCGGTGGTGCTTCACGAACTCTACTTCGGCGGACTGGGCGGAAACGGTGAGGCAGGCGGATCGGTGCGCGATGCGCTGGCAACCGCCTATGGCAGCTTCGATGCTTGGGAGGCAGAGTTCCGCCGCACGGCGATGAGCCTTGCGGGCGGATCGGGCTGGTGCGTGCTTACCTGGAATGCGCATACCCAGTCGCTCCACAATTACTGGGCCTGGGATCACATGCACGGCGCGGTGACGGGCGCGCCGCTGATCGCGCTCGATATGTACGAGCACAGCTATCACATGGACTACGGCACCGCCGCCGCGCGCTATATCGATGCCTTCATGGCCAATCTCGACTGGGAAGTAGTCGATGCGCGCTTTCGCGCGGCTATTGCCTAGCTAGGCGCGGCCCGGCCAGTGGCCGTGCAGCTCGTCGATGACGTAGGCATGGGCGTGTTCGCCACTGCCATGCTCAGCCAAATGCGGATGGTTGGCAGGCAGTTCCGGGTGCTCGTGCCTTAGTTCGGCGGGATCGTGTTTGGGCCAGCGCAAGAGCGCCAGCAAAACTCCGACGACCGCCAGAACCGCGAGAGCGATGAAGGCGGTAGCCATTCCGAAACGGGCACCCACTTGCCCTGCGACCGGGTAGGCGATCAGCCAGCAGACATGGCTCAATGCAAATTGCGCAGCGAACAGCGCGGGTCTATCCGGTTCCGTCGATGATCGGCGCAGCAGCCTGCCACCCGGCGTGACGCAGAGCGAGTAGCCGATTCCCATGACCAGCCATCCCGCCAATAGAACGGTCCAATCCAGTATATTCGTTCCGAATGCAGCGAGCGCGATAGCGAGGATGGCAGCGCCGGTCAGCATCACTGTCCGGTCGCTCAGACGCTTCAGAACACGCGGCAGTGCCAGCGCGGCGAGCATCGAGCCGCCGCCATAGGCCGCGAGCGCCAGCGCGACATCCTCTTGGCTGCGGCCCAGGCCCTTCACGATCACCACCGTGTTGACGATAACCATCGCGCTACCCGCCGCCGCCGCGAGCGTTACCGCCAGGAGTCCTACAAGGCGCGGGGTTTTGAGGTAGATGCGCGCGCCGCGTGTAGTCTTGCGCCACACGCTCTCAATCACTTTCGTCGCCGCCTTGCGGTGCGGCAGGGCGGAGGTGACGACCAGCAATGCCGAGATCACAAAACCGATCGAAGTACCCGCGAACAGCCAGTGGAAGCTGATAACAGTCAGCAGAGCGGCTGCCAGTATTGGGCTGAGCAGGCTCTCGAGATCATAGGCGAGCCGCGAGAGTGACAGGGCGTTGGTGTATTCCTCCTCGTCCGGGAGAATGTCCGGGATGGTCGCCTGGAAGGTCGGTGTGAACGCCGCTGAGGCCGACTGAAGCAAGAAGATCAGCAGGTAGATCTGCCATACTGCATCTACAAAAGGCAGCGCTATCGCGACGACAGCGCGGACCACATCCATCGCTACCAATAGGGTCTTACGCGGCAAGCGATCGGCATAGGCACCGACGACCGGTGCGATCCCGATGTAAGCGACCATCTTGATCGCCAGCGCCGTGCCGAGCACCGCGCCCGCATCCGTTCCGGCAATCTCGTAGGCCAGAAGACCTAACGCAACCGTCGCGAGGCCCGTCCCCACCAGCGCGATGACCTGCGCCGCGAGCAGGTGCCGATAGATTCTATTGGTCAGAATACTCAACATTTCGAATTCTCCACGGGCCTACAGCGCCCAACCCAGAATCGATGCCGCGAGAACAGCATATCTCATGAACTTGGCGACAATTACGATGATCACGAAGATGAGAAAACGAACCTGCAAGACTCCGGCGACCAATGTCAGCGGATCGCCGATCACGGGAACCCAGGAAAAAAGCAGAATCCAATGGCCGTATCGAGAGAAGCGCGCTTCCGCCTTATCCATAGATGCAGAGGAAAACGGGAACCACGCTGCGTTCCTGAACCGCGCGAGATTGCGCCCCAAATACCAATTGAGCACCGAACCCAAGACGTTTCCCGAGGTCGCGGTCAGGAGAAGCACAGAGGGTTCATAGCGTCCGGACATCAGCATGGTGGCCAACACGACCTCCGACTGGGCCGGAAGGACCGTCGCGGCGACGAACGCGGCCGCGAACAGTCCTCCGTATCCAAGCCAGGCCAGGTCAAGGCCCGTCGCGACCCAGCTCGGGATGATCACACGACGCGCTTGATCTCGGCATAGGCGCCTTCCGTCCTGAGAGTGACGGTGACCGTTCCCCCCGATCGATTACGCCAGAACCAACCATGGCTGCCATCGAACGCGGCGACGAGCGTCCCGGACTCACCGGTCGACTCCCGACCCTTATCATAGCCGTGGTAGGAAACGCCCGGTGCGTCCGCGTGCGTGTCGTAGTTGACGTGTCCACCTGCGACAGACCATTCATACCGCAGAGAAGCGCCATCGGACATTACCGCCTTGACTTCTGCCCCCTCGCCAGGAGCAAGTGTCAGCTCGGTGATATCCTGACGACCGTTCGCCTCTCCTTCGGAGTCCGGCGCAACGGCTATCGAGCGGACCTCTGCGACCGCAGCGTTCTGCTCATCGGCCGCCGCTTCCGCAGCAAGCTGCTGCTTGATTTCGCCCATTTCGGCAAAGCCGAGGACCCGACCTACTCCGGTCGGATCGATCGCGTATTCAGACGGGAGCACCACAGTCACGAGAAGCGTGCCCGCCGCGACGACAGCGATACCCGTGGCCTTCAGCAACTGCCGGGTGGTGGGTAGATCATTCGACGAGGGACGTTGGGAATTGAACATATCTTATACTCCAGAATGCAAGGATTCAGGCGACGGCAAAGCCGACGAGCTGGTAACCGACGAGCATGAAGCCGGCGGCCATTAGGACGGTGTTGGCTGCGAAGGCGTGGCGCATGAAACTTCCAGTTCGGCGCCAGAATCCCATCAGGATAAGGATCATGCCGAGTGCGAGAAGCTGTCCGATCTCCACTCCCACATTGAATGCGAGAAGGTTGGGAACGAGACCGTCTTCCGCGATATCGAACTCGATGATCTTCGTGGCCAGACCGAAGCCATGGAAGAATCCGAAGATAAGGGTCGCGGCCTTGGTGCTGGGTTGGAAACCGAACCAGCGCTGGAAGACTCCAAGGTTGTCCATCGCCTTGTAGACCACGGACAGACCGATGATAGCATCGATGAGATAGGCGTTGGCGGAAATACCGGTCAGGACGCCGAAAAGTAGGGTAGTCGAATGGCCAATTGCGAAAAGCGTCACATAGATTCCGACGTCCTTCAGCCTGTAGAGGAAGAAGATTACACCGAAGAGGAAAAGAAGGTGATCGTAGCCGGTCACCATGTGCTTGGCGCCCAGGTAGATGAAGGGCAGGATCAGCGTGCCGCTGCTTTCCTGGATATAGCCCTTGTCGCCTTCTGCGACATTGTGGGCCCAGGCCTCGGCTCCGGAAGCGAGGAATATCAGCAGAACAGCCAACAGCGCGAACAGGCGCGTCAGTGTCTGAGCCGGAAGTTTCTTCGTCAGTTGCATCATCTATTTCTCCGATTGCAGGGGAGGACCGCCTGCGGGATCGCTCCACGCGGACGGCCCGACCGTCTTCAGCCTGCAGTTTGAATGCTGGGGGGTGTCTCGGTGTCGTCGGCTGCTGACGCCTCTGCTCGATCGCCACGGACCGCCCGGTAAAGGGCAGGCAGGACGAGCAACGTCAGGGCCGTCGCCGATACGATGCCGCCGATCACCACCGTCGCGAGCGGCCGCTGCACCTCCGAACCGAGCCCGACATTCAGGGCCATCGGGACGAACCCGAGACTGGCGACCAAGGCCGTCATGAGGACAGGCCTCAGCCGGGCCATGGCGCCCTCCTTGATTGCCATGTCGAGCGGCCTACCCTCATCCATCAGCTGACGAATGAAGGTCAGCATCACCACGCCATTCAGCACCGCAATGCCCGACAAGGCGATGAAGCCGACGCCTGCCGAGATCGAGAACGGAATCCCTCTCAACATGAGCGCAGCGACACCTCCGGTCAGGGCCAGCGGCACTCCCGAGAAGACGACCAGAGCGTCCTTCACCGAGCGGAACAGAGCGACCAGCAGGCCGAAGATCAGCAGCAGGGCGATCGGGACGACGACCTGCAGCCGAGCACTGGCGGACTCCAGCTGTTCGAAGGTTCCGCCGTAGTCGATCCAATAGCCCTCGGGCAGATCGACTTCAGCGTCGATCCGTTGCTGAGCCTCGGCGATGAAGGACCCGAGGTCTCTGCCTCGCACGTTGCTGGTGACGACAGCTCGACGCTTACCGGATTCGCGACTGATCTGATTTGGGCCCTGAACGTTCTCGATCGTCGCGACTTCCGTCAACGGGACCGATCCACCACCTGGGAGAGCGATGGGAAGACGTTCGAGAACCTGCCGATCCTGGCGCATCTCCTCGGGCAACCGGACGACGATATCGAACCGCCTGTCGCCTTCGAAGATCTGGCCAGCCTCCGCGCCGCCGATCGCGGTCGATACGACGGTCTGGACATCATCGACGTTCAAACCGAGCTGGGTCAGACGCACACGATCAGGGAGCACCTGGATGAACGGCAACCCTGTCACCTGCTCGGTCTGGGCATCCTGAGATCCCTCGATCGAAGAGACCACTCCCTCGACTTCGGCCGCTACGGCGGCGAGCTGGTCGAGATCGTCCCCGAAGACCTTGATCGCGACATCGGAACGAACGCCTGCGATCAGTTCGTTGAAGCGCATCTGGATCGGCTGGAGGAACTCGTAGCGCGAGCCCGGCACCTGCTGGACCGCCTCGTTCATCTCAGCGACGAGCTGCTCCTTGGGCTTCCTGGGGTCGGGCCAGTCCTCCCTAGGTTTCATGATGACGAAGGTGTCCGCCACCGATGGCGGCACGGGATCGGTCGCGACATCCGCCGTGCCGATCTTCGCAAATACCTGATCGACCTCCGGGAAGGTGCGGATCCGGTTCTCCAACGCGGTCTGCATGGCGACGGCCTGGCTGAGGCTCGTCCCGGGGATACGTAGCGCGTGCAGCGCGATGTCTCCCTCATCCAGGTTCGGGATGAACTCCGAACCCATCCGGCTGGCGCCGAACCCGGCAAGGACCACCAAGGCAACCGCTCCAGCGAGCACCACCTTGCGTGAACGCAAGGCGAAATCGAGCATGGGCTGATAGCCCGACTTCGCAGCCCTCATGACCCGCGTCTCCTTCTCCTCGACCTTGCCCGTCACGAAAGTCGCGACCGCGGCTGGGACGAAGGTCAGGGAGAGGACCATGGCGGCTGTGAGCGCCATCACGACCGTGATGGCCATCGGGTGGAACGTCTTACCCTCGACCCCTTCCAGAGCGAAGATCGGGACGTAGACGATGGTGATGATCAGGATGCCGAAGAGGCTCGGCTTGATCACCTCCGCCGATGCGCGGGCCGCCAGTTTGAACCGCTCATCGCGATTCAGCAGTCTTCCGAGAGAATGCTGGGCCTCACCAAAGCGCCGCAGGCAGTTCTCCACTATGATGACCGCACCGTCGACGATCAGACCGAAGTCCAAGGCGCCCAGGCTCATGAGATTGCCGGAAACATTGTTTTCGACCATCCCCGTGATCATCAGGAGGAAGGATAGCGGTATAACGGCGGCGGTGATGAGTGCGGCCCGGAAGTTGCCCAGGAGGACGAACAGAACGACGATCACCAGCAGCGCACCTTCGGCGAGGTTCTTCTCGACCGTGGACACGGTCGCCTCGACCAGTTCGGAGCGGTCGTATACGGTGTTGGCCACCACGCCGCCAGGGAGCGAACGGTTCACTTCCTCCAAGCGTTCGGCCACCGCAACGCTGACATCACGGGCATTCTCACCGACCAGCATGTATATCGTGCCGAGGACGACCTCGCGGCCATCCTTCGTGGCTGCGCCGTTGCGGATCTCGGATCCGATCTCGACGTCCGCCACATCAGCGATCCGAATGGGAACGCCGTCACGATAGTCTACGATGATTCCGGATAGGTCGTTTTCGCCCTCGGCCTGCCCGGGAACTCGGATCAGGTATTGAGAACCGGACCTCTCGACATAGCCAGCGCCGACGTTGGCGTTGTTGTTCTCGAGGGCATCGATCACATCCTCCACGGTCATACCGAAACCGGCCAGCCTTTCGGGAAGAGGTGCAACTACATATTCCTTGCGGTAGCCGCCAATCGAGTTGACCTCGGTTACGCCCGGAACCGTGCGCAGCTGTGGTCTGACTACCCAATCGTGAAGCGTCCGCAGGTCCTGTGCTGTATAGGGCGATCCATCGGGCTTGATCGCACCTTGCTCGGCCTCCACGGTATACATGAAAATCTCGCCGAGGCCGGTCGCGATGGGGCCGAGCTCAGGCTCAACCGCTTCCGGCAGGGTCGAGCGGACCCCTTGAAGCCGTTCGTTGACCAACTGCCGGGCGAAATAGATATCCGTCCCGTCCTCGAAGACGACCGTGACCTGGCTGAGCCCGTAACGAGAAACAGATCGCGTATATGAAAGGCCCGGAAGCCCCGCGATCGCGGTTTCTACCGGATAAGTGATGCGTTGCTCGGCTTCGAGCGGAGAGAATCCCGGCGCGGACGTGTTGATCTGCACCTGGACATTGGTGATGTCCGGCACGGCGTCGATCTTGAGCCGGCCGAAACTGTAGATGCCCACGGCGGCGCAAATGAATACCGCCGCAAGCACTGCGAAACGCTGTCTGATCGACAGCTCGACTATCTTCTCTAACATGGAATCGCGCTCCTCAGTGATCGTGGCTCGCGCCCGACTTCTCGATGTCGGCCTTGATCACGTAGCTGTTCTCGGATGCGTAGACGGTGCCCGCCTCGATGCCGCCGAGAACCTCGGTCCACTCAGGACCTTCCTGGCCAAGCTCGAGCATCCGAACCTCGTAGGTCTCGCCGATCTTGGCGAAAACGACCCGAAAATCGCGGAACTGCTGAATGGCATCCGTCCGAACGGCGAGAGGAACCCGCCGCTGATCGACCGAGACCAAGCCTCTGACGGCCATTCCAGGACGCCAGAAACCGTCCCTGTTCGGCAGCGACGCCCGGGCGGTGACCGCCTGGCTGCTGACTTCCGCCAACGGCAGGAAATCCCGGATGCGGGAGCCCTGTGCACGTTGGCCTTCCAGGCCTCGTATCTGAACCGCCTGTCCGGGACGCACCCGCTCGATGTCTCGTGGAAAGATCGGGAACGTGGCGACAGTGCGCGATGGGTCGGAGATGACGAAAATCGGGTCGCTGCCGGCAATGTCGCCGACATTGGAGTCCCGCTGGGTGATAACCCCCGAGATCGGCGCATATATCGAGTAAGTCTGCAGCGACGAGCTGCTCTCCACCCGCGCAAGCAACGCACCTCGCGAAACGCGATCGCCGAGATTGGCGTGCAGTGAGACCACGGGGCCGGGGAACTTGGCGCCTACTTCGGCACTCCCCGAAGGATCGAGCTCGACACGGCCGATGATCTCGATAGTTTCACCGATCTGCTGCGGCCCGACCGTTTCGGTTCGAATCCCGGCCGCGCGTGCTGCCTCGTCAGCAATCTGGACACGGCCTTCATAGGACTCGAACGCCCACCGATGGGAAGTGTCTCTTTCGTTGGCCACCACAACCACATCGAAGCTGTGCGGTTCGATGAGAACACCCTGGCCACGCAAGTAATTCTGTTCCGGTTCGAACTCGAAGGTCGTCTTCTCCCCGTCCAAACGGGTGATCATGACCCGCGCACGGACCGTCTTGGGATCGACCGGTTCGCCATCACGGTAGGCGTAGAGACGATACTCTGGAGGCACGCCGTCCTCGAATACCGTTACCTCGATGGCGAAATCGCCATCCCGGAGCATTCGGCCATTATGGGGCCCACGCTCGTAATCGCCTTCCGCCGCGACCTGTTCCTCGGTGGAGTCCGGATTGCCTTCAGATTGCCCGCAGGCGCTAAGTGTCGCTGCGCACAGGGCAGCAAGGAAGAGATGCGTCTTGCGCATGATCAGTATCCCCCAACAATTTCGATGAAGCGGCCGGTCAATCGATCGTAATCGACCTTGGCCTGATGATATTCCGTCAGAGCTCCTACGAACCGCACTCGGGCGTCGTGCAAGGCCGTCTGGGCGAGGGACACATCGAGGAAGGTGAAACCCCCGCGATTGTAGCCGGCCCTCACTTCCCGGAGCGTCTGTTCCGCTCCAGGAACAACCTTCTCCTGTATCGCTTCAGCCTCATGACGGGCCTCTTCGACACGCTCCGCGGCCAATGCGATCCGTCGCCGAAGTTCGAACCGCTCCACGCCCAGATCGGCCTCGACCTGCCTCTGCTCCGCAGCTGCACGATCGACATTAGCTCGATTCAGAGCGCGATTCGGAAGGGGCAGGGAGAAGCCGGCAACCAGAGCAACATCCCCGTTGCCGAAGACACGTGGTCCAGCGAAGACGGTTGGGTCGGTGCGAGAGTTGGCCTGCTGAAGTCGATAGTTCGCGTCTGCACGATCGCGGCGTGCTTCGAATACCGCGAGATCGACGGGCGTCAGATCGACCGGCCCGACTACGACCTCTGATGGATCGAGAAAGCCGGTAGTCACGACGTCCATCCCTTCGGGATCACCGCCGGTCAGCAGCGCCAAGCGTGCCAGGGCCGCCGTGTAGGCGTGCTCGGCCAGACCGAGGTCGACACGGGCCTCTGCCAACTGCGTGCGGACGCGTGTGCCGGCAAACAGAGGATCGCGTGCTTCGTCGACCCTTCGCTGGACCTCCTTGGCGAGCGTCTCGGCAATCTCGAGCCTGCTCTTGGCCAGCTCAAGGGTCAGCGCGGCGGATTGGGCTTCGACATACAGCTCCTGAACCTCGCGCGCGAGATCCAGGCGCCTGACCAGGGCCTCGGCTTCAGCCAATTCGATGTCGCCGGTGGCCACGCCGACACGAGCGGCGCGCTTGCCGCCACGCTCAATGCGCTGGTTGTAGGTTCCGTCGACCTGCCACTGTGAGAAGCCGGGCGTCCCGATGTTCTCTACTGTCCCATCAATGGACGGCGCAGGCCGGGTGTCGGCAGCTGCTCTGGCCGCATCCAGAACATCGAGGCGCGCGGCGACCGCTTCGCCTTGGGGTGAGTGAGCGACCGCGTTTCGGACGGCCTCTTCTAGGGTGAACGTTTGGGCTGATGCCGCGTTCGCCCACAGCAACGTTGCCGCCAAAAGGGCGGCACGCGTGGACACGTGCATGATAAATTACTCCTGATCATCTGAACGAAAAGCAGCCCGAAAATCGGGCCGAAATCAGAAGATCAGGCTGACGGCGGCTGAGTCAGTGGTGAAGGCGGATCGCTAATTAGGGGGGCAGCTTCGCCAGGGCGCAGAAGCACCCGCGACAGAAAGCTGTTCGCTAATACCTCTGCATCATCTGGCAGGGCGATAGATCCATGCGAGTGCGAGGCTCCATGTGTGACGAGATCATCAGAAGCATATGCATCCGGCTTCGGCTCGACCTCGACCACATCCAACGTTCTGTCGTCATGGGCGTGTGACGCGCTTGCCATCTCATGCGCGTGAGCCGCTTCGAGATGCGGAATCGCTCCCGGTAGTCCGCCATGCGAAACAACCAGCAATATCAATAGAAACAGGAAGCGGACCGTGCGCATTGAGCACGCCAATAACCAATGCTTTGAACTCGCGCAAGCCTTTAGCGGGTCCAATCCGGTGCATATCGGGAGATGAGTTTGCTCAATATCTCTCATCTCAATCGCAGAACTACTGGTACCTGCTCAGTATCATTCGTAACATGGAATATAAACCGAAAGAGAGCTCAGGCAAAAATCGCGGAAGGACGATTGTCGAGAGTCCCAAAAAAGCTATCGTGATGTTTCCCCAACCTATTGGCGTATAAGAAAAATTCTGAAGAGCTTGGTGTCGAGGCTCGCAATCCGGCCCGCATTAGCGCCCAATGTGCCTTTCTCGAGGTCTGGAACTGGGCCGTTAGCAGACTGTCAGAAGTTGGCTCCAGAAATGCCCAAAACGGACGTCGCAGTCTCAGGGCTTCGGATCGCCTGAATTCACCGTCATTGCTGGGGCCATGACATTAGGCGAGCGATTGGTGAATTTACCCCTCCAGAAAGACCAGCTCGCAAGGAGACCCAACAGCACAAGAGCCAAACCAGCAAAGGTCATTGCGATCCGCCATAGGAATCCGCCAACCTTGGCGGCATGTATCGGGTAGAGCTTCTCGACAACGGTAGAAGCTGCATCACCTATCGCCGGATCATCCTTGGCAACGATGGATCCTCTTTCCGGCGAGACCCATGCATAGCTTCGACCGTTGGGGGTCCACTCAAAGTCCTGGCGGAAGCGAATGGCAATGGGTTCGCCGGGCGCAGCGGGCATCATCAATCGACGGGGGGCAGCCGAAGGATAGGCTGATTGAGCGTTAGCCATGACAGCTGCCCAATCGGTACTTTCGCTGACTGACGCGAGGTCACTCGGGAGTTCAGGCTTGGGATCGGCAGTAGCGATCGGTGAAAGCAACACGGCCAAGATGGCTGGGAACACCATCATTGTGCCTGTGGCAGCTGCGATAAGCAGCAAGGGCGATGCCACCACGCCCAGATCACGATGATGCCTGACGATTGCGCTAGCCGTGTAACGCGCCGGCCATAGGCGGAACCGGAAGGTCTTTCTCGTACGCCACCACAGGATCGCACCCGTGATGGTGAATGCCAGCAAGAGGAGCCCCAAAACCCCTGTGATGGTTTTTCCAACTTCTCCCATCAGCAGGTAGTGATGCAGGTCGAACAACCACAGTTCGGGCCGCTCCCAGATGCCCGACCATCGATCGATAACGGTCCCATCTTGTGCAATGTACGCGCCGCTGCCGTCCAAATAGATTGCCTGGTGCAATCCGATCTCCCCGCCAGCAAACGAGACGCGGGACAGCCCGGGTGCGGTCTCAACTGCAACTTCGATCGCTCTGGCCAGTTCGGCCGGGCTGCTGGCCGGTGCGTCGTTGGCACCGTCCAGCAGGATCCAGCTGTCTTCCCACAGGAGAACGGTGCCGGACATTCCGATCACAGCGAGAACCAAGCCGACCAGACCGCCTGTCCAGCGATGCAGAAGTGACAGAAGCTGCATCAGAATTCGCTGCGCAGGCTCAAGGTGAAGGTGCGTCCGCGACCGGAGAAGAAGCGGCTGTTGTCGGTTACCCGGACAGTATCGCTGTCATAGGTGACGTAGAACTCGTCGGTCAGGTTCTGGGCCGCCAGCGAAATTTCTCCGAAGTCCGCACGATACGAAATGAATGCATCGAGAAGCGTGTAGCCTTCGAAATCGGTAGCCGTGGAAGCGTCGTTGAACTCGCGCTCGAGATACATGCGAGCTTGCGCCCGCGCACTGAAGCGTCCCGAGGTATAATCGGCTGCCAAATTCACCCGGTCGGGCGAAATGTTCGCGCCGTCGAGATCTTCGTCGACGAGGCCATCGCCGTCCGCATCCGTCTGCCCCTCTAGCGCCGCGTAGCCCCCGCTCAGCGAAAGCCCGGTAAGTGGGGTCTGCCATGCGAGACTTGCCTCGAAGCCTTCGATCTCGATCGGCTGACGCTCGACTTCGAATACATCGTTTCGCAGGACGAGAAGCGATCCGAAATCGCTCGACGACCAGAAGTAACTGGCCGAAGCCTTCAGGGCACCGCGATCCCATTCGAGCCCCAGCTCGCGGTTGTTCGAGACCACGGGTTCAAGGGAAAGGAAGTCGTCGACGTCGACACCCGGCTGGGTAATCCCTCGCAGGATACGGCCTACATCGGCAATGGTGAAACCTTCGGCATAACTTCCGTAGGCGCGCAGCCCGTCAATCGGCTCGATGATGACACCGCCGTTCAAGAGCACATCTTCGAACGATGGTGAGCCACCCGCGACATCCACGGATCCGTAACTGGCGAGCGTCGTGAAATCGCCGACATTGAGTTCGATATTCTCATAGCGAAGACCGCCTGCCAGTCGCACCACTCCATCGGCCAAGGCCAGATTGCCTTGGAGGAAGGGAGCCAGACTGCGGAAATCGCTCTGGGGCACCCAAACGCGATCGGTCTGCACGAGAGACTGCGCGGTACGGTCGAACAACGCATCGAATCCGGCGGTCAGTACAAGGTCTTCAATACCCGGAAGCGCACGTTCGTAGCTGACCTTCGCGCCGAGCTTGCGTGAGCGGTTGGCCGACTGATCGAACAGGGTCCTGCTGGGATCGATGGCTGGATCCTGAAATGTCCCGAACACCCCGCCACCGAAGACGTCGCTGGTACGGCTATAGAAGCCCTGCAACACAAAGGTGCCGCCGGCGAGGTCTGGATCGGTCAATGAAGCTGAAACAAGCTCGGCGGTATTTGAAGGGGGGGCGCCGGGGGTTGCGCCACGTTCGCTGGTGGATGGGATGTTGGCCGAGCGATCGCCAGCAACGGAAACGTAATTGGCATTGCCTTCGAGTTCGAACCTGTTCGCAACTAGTTCAAAACGGGCACCGTTCGCGAGAACATAGCCAAGCCGACCGAAGACTGACCAGCTGTCGCTGTCCTGGATTTCTCCCTGGGTGCCATCTACCCCGATGCGATTTCCCGAGCCATCGAAGAACGCTCCACGTTTCTCGAGCGTAGCACCAAAGCTGGCGTCGAGCGGTCCGGCGCGATAGCCGACCAATGCGCCGGTTTTCCCGCCAATACCTTCGCCATCGAAGCCATCGGGAAGTGTGACCTGCGAGAGGGTACGGAAAGAAACGCCGTCTTGGAGGGGCGCGCCGACAGTCACCTGGTTCACCACGCCACCTGTGGCTCCGATACCTTGGAGCGCGTTCGAGCCGTAAATGACTTCAACGCGATCGATGAAGAACGGGTCGATCGTGTAGCCGTCGCGCGAACCATCGCGAACAGGCGTCGATTGGGGAATGCCATTGATAGCATAAAGCGGCGCACGCCCGCGCAGGCTTTCCCCAGCCCCGGACAGTTTTTCCCGGGTCGGAGAGAAGGATGGCAGCAGCGCGGAGACTGCGTCCACCGTCGAGCCCGAAACGAGGACCTGCCTTTCGAGCGCTTCGCGATCAACAACGTCGATGGTCAGCGGCAGCGCGCTAGCCGGAAGCTGCGTTCGAGCGGCGGTGACGACAATCGTATCCTCGCCATCCGTGTCCGACGAGGTCGTTCCCGCAGCATCGGTGGTTTGGGCAAAGGCGGGCGAAAGCGGTGCCAGCGCGAGCGCGCCGACCAGATAGCGGTACATTCAAAACTCCCTTGAGATTTGCCGCCGCCTAGCTTTTATGCGAGTAATTCGCAATAGCAACATTGAGACTTCAATCGAGAGGGCGCGATTGCCGCCAGAACTGTCGGTTTGTGGGCCGTAAGCCGCCCATCCGCTCTCGACCCTGAAAGTAAGAAAAGCAGCCGTTCGGCTAGCGACTCAAATGCCGGTCATTCAGTCAGCCCGGGCCCCAACCCAAAAACTGCCCATGACCGGCCATCAGTCAATTGATCCTTTCAAGGGATCTCCGACCGAACCCGTAGATGTTCCAAATCTCACTCCTCTTGCGTCTCACGCGCCGCCTGGATTGCATTGGCGAGTTCGGCAGCCGGTCCTACGCCCCAGTAATGGAGAAAGTAGAAGGCCGGTTCGCCGCCGATCATATGATTGTGCAGGGCGACGATATGTATGTCGTGCGAGCGTAGGGCGCGCAGCACGGGCTGCACCTCGTCTTCCGTCATGATGAAGTCGCCATCGACGGCCGCGAGATCGTCCGTCCCGGAAAACGCCGCCCACGTCGTAAGGCCCATCGAGCCGCCGATTTCCACGCCGTGCATCCGGCCCTGGCGAGCGAAGGTGAACTTCACCACCCCGTCATTGACGGTCGGCTCCATGCCCAGAATGTCCGTCAGCGGCGCCGCATCGATTGCCCCGTCCGCGTCCGGTGTCGCACCGCCGAAGCTGCGCTGGGGCTCGGGTGACCGTTCGCGCACGGCTTTGATCGCGTTCCACACCGCCTTCACCCCGGCAGCGAGTTCGGCCGTTTCGCCATGGCCGCCGATGTGCATGAAATACACCTTCGGTTCGTCGAAGACGAAATGATTGTGGATGGCGGTGACGGTCAATCCGTTCGCAAGGGCGGCGTCCATGGCGGGCGTGATCTCGTCCTCGAAGACCACCGTGTCGCCCATCACCATCGAGCCACCCTCGACCGGCTTGAACGCCGCCCACGAGCCAAGGCCAGCGGGCGGGTCCAGGCGCATGCCATCGACCGTGACCGGCACGTCATCGCGCGTCCACCCGATGCGGACGACACCATCGTCAGTCGTTGTCGTCCGGGCTTGCGAGGCTTCGAAGACGAGCGCGGCCACATTCGCGGGATCGTCTTGTGCGAGGGCGGGCATCGCTTGAACGGACAATCCGATTATGGCGGCAAGGAGCAGTGTGCGTGTGTGTTTCATGGTCTTTTCCTTGTTCTTTCGAATTCTTATGCGGGCAATACCGCGAGATAGTAGGCCGCGCCGACGAGCGCGCCTGCTGCGAGGACGATGAGCATTCCGACCTTGAACCGCAGCATCGCGATGAGCGCCGCCGCGGCGATGAGGACGGACGCAATGTCGATACTGGCAAGATCGGGAAGAAGCAGGTTTGTGCCGTAACCCTGGTATCGGAAGAGCTGGGCGAACGCCACGTGCAGAGCGAACCAGATGGCGAGGTTGAGGATCACCCCGACCACGGCGGCGGTAACCGCCGAGAGGGCCGCTGTCAGGAGCTTGGCCCCGCGCAGCTTCTCGATGAACGGGGCGCCCAGGAAAATCCAGAGGAAGCAGGGCACGAAGGTCACCCAGGTGACAATGATGGAAGCGACGATGCCTGAAAGCAGCGGGCTGAGGCCACCGGCCTCGCGAAAGCCGCCCATATAGCCGACGAACTGCACGACCTGAATGAGCGGGCCGGGCGTGGTCTCGGCCATGCCCAGACCGTCCAGCATCTCTCCGGGGGCGAGCCAGCCATGCGTCTGCACGGCCTCCTGCGCCATGTAGGCAAGCACCGCATAGGCTCCCCCGAACGTGACGACAGCGAGCTTGGAAAAGAAAATCGCAAGCTCGGTGAAGACATGATCCGGCCCGACGATCGCGATGAGGGCCAAGATGGGCGCGGCCCAGAGTCCGAGCCAGGTCAGCGCGGTCCGGATTAACCCGCCCCAGCTCGGCCGTGCATTCTGCGGACTGCCGGCATGAATGAGGGCGTCGGTGGTTTCCGCGCCGTCCTCGTCCGAAACATCATGTCCCTTGATGACGAGGAAGCGGGCCGGATCGAAGCGCCCGCCCAGAAAGCCGACCAGCGCCGCCGCCGCGATGATCAGCGGGAAAGGTACCTTGAAGGCGAAGATTGCGACGAAGGCGGCGGCGGCTATCGCATACATCGGCCAGGTCTTGAGCGCCCGTTTGCCGATCCGCAGCAGCGCCTCGATGACGATCGCCAGCACCGCGGCCTTGATGCCGAAGAACACCGCTTGGACCCAGCTCAGATCCTGAAAGCTCGCATAAAGGATGCTCAGCGCCAGGATGGCGATGAAGCCGGGCAGCACGAACAGGCACCCGGCGACGAGACCGCCGCGAACGCCGTGCAGAAGCCAGCCGATATAGGTGGCAAGCTGCATCGCCTCCGGCCCCGGAAGCAGCATGCAATAGTTGAGGGCATGCAGGAACCGGTTCTCGCCGACCCAGCGCTTCTCCTCAACCAGAATGCGATGCATCACCGCGATCTGGCCGGCCGGACCGCCAAAGCTGAGCGCCGCGACGCGTGTCCAGACCTTCACGGCCTCACGAAAACTGACGCCGTGCGCCTGCGCTGGATCGTTCGCGACCGACATGTCTTCGCCGCTTCTCATCAATCAGACGTCCTTCTTCCTGGAAAAGTGCGCGTAGAAGCCGTTCAGCGCGGTCGTTCCGCGTGCGATCCGCTCTTCGTCGTCTTCCGTTTCCGCGCAGATGCCGGCAATCAGCGCCTCCACTCCGGACGTTTCCGGTCGCTCGAAACGACCATCCGCGATGTCGAGTTCATGCACGATTTCGCTGAGCGCACGGAGCGCCCCATCGGTATCCAGACCGGTATGGAACACCAGCGTTTCGAACGTGCAGTAGTCGCCCGCGTGGGTGAACTCGGCGTCGGCCATGTCGAATCTCAATTCGCCGGGTTCGGGCATATAATTCTTGCCGTCGACGAACTTGAACCGCGCCTCGGGATCGATGAAGCGGCGTATCAGCCATGCGGACGCAATCCGATCAACATGGACGTGGCGGCGCGTCACCCATAGCCGACGCGTGAGTTCCGACCGTTTCAGTTCCGGCGCGCCGGGACCGCTCACGTCGGGATGTTGCTGTGAACGCCGTTCGGCCTCGGCGATGGCGGCCTCCGCCGCCTGCCGTCCATGTGCCCCGAAAAAGTCGATGGCGGCGGTCTCGCTCAATCGTTTCCGCAACCGGTTTACGTCGGCCGCAGCGATACTTTCATCCTCCCACAGCGCGCGCGCCTCTCGCGCCAATTCCTCATAATCTGCATCGCGCGCCGCATCGAATACGCCGCGCAAGTCCACATCGCTCATTCCACCGGCAAGCCGGGCCTCGAGTATGAGCGCCTCTCCGCCGCTTTCGGTTATTTCCTGCTGCAATTCCTCGAACAGGGAGCGGGTGTCGTCGCGGGCAGGGAGCGCGTGAACGGCATTTTTGAGCGGCGCGGCACCGATCGCCTGCAAGCGCCGCCACACCTTGACCCGCAGATAGGCGGGCTTCGCCGGAAGCTGCGGAATCAGGAGCAACCAAGCGCAACGATCGGTGTTTGTCATTCGTGTATCTTTGGAACCTATGGAGTTGTAAGAGTTGTATCACCAGAAGCCTGAAGGTGATACCTCTTTCAGCAAGGTGGAACTCAAGGCTGAAGCGAGTTCGCACCATTCAGCCTTTTCAGCTCCGCCCAACCCGGGGAGAAGAATGCGATGAAGACCGTCCCAGCAGCCCTCGCGCTGATCGTGATGACCCCAGCATATCACGCTGAGGTGCAGGCTCAGTCGTCGCCGCCAAGCTTGCGAGGCGCCGCCCTCCTTGCAAGCTGCCGTACGAATGAGCCGGCGTGCGGAGCCTATCTTCAAGGCGTCCTCGACATGATGATCGCCGCACGAAAGGCTGAATGCGGCGCGCCGCGCTCCGATCGGAAAGCGCTGGCGAGCGCATACGTGCGCTGGGCAGAGCGAAACAGCTATTTCATGAGCGTACATATGGTCGCGGGCGCGCGGAATGCGCTGGCCGAAGCATGGCCTTGCAGACCAGTTGAATCCTGAAGTTAGTTCTGATCCGTAGGGGAGACCCGTACTCCGCTAATCGGCGCGACAGTCTGCACCGAACATTGTCACGACGTACAAGTTGCTCAAAACCGAACGCTTCTGACGATTGAATTTCACTACGCTCCTCCGACGTCGCGCGTGTGTCACAACTGCTTGCCAAAAGAAACAAGACAAGCGATCGGTAGGGTTACGCCGTCAGCAATCACGTCGAACGGCGCCAGAGAGACCAGGCGGCAGCATTTCGGAACAGCCGCTTTGTTGCGTATTTCGCCAGAAACGGTCAGGCAGCTTTCCACTCCTACGCCGACGGTATGGCACTGTTCGAGGCCCGAAAGCAGTCGACCAATATAACCGGCCGACCGCAATCTGGATCAGATTTCAGTCCTCTCCGCCAGCAGCAAAGCATCTTCGACGTCGACGCCGAGATATCGCACTGTGTTCTCGATCTTCGTGTGCCCGAGCAGAATCTGGATAGCTCTAATGTTGCCGGTTGCTCGGTAGATCATCGCCGCCTTCGGCCGCCGAAGCGAGTGCGTCCCGTATTCTGCCTTCCGCAGTCCGATCGCCGTTACCCATTCATCGACCAGGCGTGCATACTGCCGCGTGCTCATATGGCCTGCTGGGTCTATACGACTCGGAAACAGGTAGTCGACCGTCAAGCCGCCTCGGCGTTCCAGCCATGCTAGCAATGTGGCTCGAACATCGGCGGTGAGTTCGAACTGCACCGGCCGGTTGGTCTTCTGCTGAATGACCGTTGCCCGATTGCGGATATCGGCGCCTGCAACAACGTCACCGATCTTGATCTTCACCAAATCGCATCCGCGTAGCTTGCTGTCGATAGTGAGATCGAAAAGGGCCTTGTCCCTTAATCGTCCTTCGCGATCGAGGTGGAAGCGGATCGCCCAGATCTGCTTCTGGGTCAGCGGACGCTTCGTCCCGACATTCTTGCCAGCGTTCCAAGCCGGACGATGCCGCGCGGCTGTATCGTAACGTGAGTATCCCATTGCATTTCTCCGTGGCCGAAATGGCCGACGAGGTAACGCTCAGGATGTAGCCGATGTTGGGCCGATAGCAGAACGTTCGGTTTTGCTCGCCAGATCGAGCAAAGCGGCCGTTGGATCGTGAAAGTGTCCGTATCCTTTTTTGGCCATTCCGAGCCGATAAGTTGATCGCCCATGGCCCCCGTCCAGGCCGCGCCCGCATACAGGATCACTGATTGCATTGGGTGAAGCTACTAGCTTGCCCTCAGCGTGCTAGGCTTGCAGCCGAGACCCCATTCCGATCAACGGTCGTTTCTGAGAACGCCCTGCCGTCTCAATGGCCGTTCAATTTAGGGAACACCATCTACGTGGGATCGGCCCCGCCATTGCCATTATAGCCGAAGGCCGAACCTTGGCCCGATCAACGTCATCGCGGAATAGAGCACGATCGTCAGCAGACACCCCAACCCCAATGAGAGCCAGAAGGGCAGACCGTGGCGCAGCATCACGGGGATGACGAGGAACATTGGCAGCGACGGCAGGACATACCAGAAGGTCGCCGCAGAGTGCGCAGCCATGTTCTCAGCGTCGGGCTTTGCATTCCACAGCCAGATCATGCCCAGCACCGATACGAGGGGCAGCGACGCGATCAGCGCGCCGAAACCGGGGTAGCGCTTCGCCAGCGAGGAAGCGACGGCTATGAGTATCCCTGAGATCCCCGCCTTGATGGCCATATAGATCATGGATTGCTTTCCAGGGCTGGCGAGTCCCTCTGCGCCAATTTCGTCAGTCGGCGCGGGAGTTCCTCCAGCACCCGACGGGCATCGCCGGGCCGCAGATTACGCCAGCGCCGCACCTCCTCGCGCGAACGGCCGCAGCCCCGGCACCAGCCACTACGGCCATCGAAGCCGCATAGTTCGACGCACGGCGACTTCATGGTTCAGCGACGCTCGATGGTGAGGTGGGCGAGTTCGTGCACCGGAGCGAGTCGGCGTTCGATCAGCTCGCGCGTCACCTCAGCCTTTCCGACAACACTGACGATGGCGGCATGAGCTTCCGGTCCGACACGCCAGACGTGAAGATCGGTGATCTTTGCGTCCCCGGGTGTCTCGACCAGCTCGCGAATTTCGTCGGCGACGTGATCGTCAGTCCGGTCCAGCAGGATGGCCGACGTGTCCCGCATCAGCGTCCACGACCAGCGCGCGATGACGATCGCGCCGACGATCCCCATGACCGGGTCCATCCAGACCCAGCCCAGATATCGGCCCGCCACGAGGGCGGCGATAGCGAGCACCGAGGTTAGGGCGTCGGCCAGGACGTGTATGTATGCCGAACGCAGATTGTTGTCGCCGCCGTGACCGTGGTGGTGCCCGTGGTCATGATCGTGGCCGTGGTGGTGCCCATGATCGTGGCCATGGCCCCCAGAGAGCAGGAAGGCCGAGGCAACGTTCACCAGAAGGCCGATCACCGCAATCCAGGTGGCTTCGCCGAATGCGACCGTGATGGGCTGGAAGAGACGGGCGACTGACTCGACGCCGATCGCGAGGGATATCAGGCCGAGCACCATGGCGGACGCGAACCCGGCAAGATCGCCCACCTTGCCGGTGCCGAAGCTATAGGCCGGATTTTGGGCGTGGCGTTTCGCATAAGAATAGGCAGCCGCCGCGACGCTGAGCGCGCCAGCGTGCGTGGCCATATGAAAGCCATCCGCCAGCAGCGCCATCGAACCGGTCATATAGCCAGCTATAATCTCGCCGATCATCATCACGGCCGTGAGGGCGACAACCCAACGCGTCCGCCGCGCATTCTCATCGTGAGCGGCGCCAAGATAGACATGCTCATGGGTGTGGGCGTCGATTTCAGACAGGGTAGCCATCCGTGAACCTACTTCGCGTAGCGGCGGATTACCGCCAGCAGTTCTTCAGCGCCTTCAGCGCGTTCCATGTCGGTGAGGCCGGCCCGCGCGACGTGCGCCTCGAGGTGCTCGGCAATAATCTCGTCCATCAGGCCGTTCACCGCGCCGCGGACGGCTGCAACTAGATGCAGCACCTTAGTGCAAGAGGCATTAGCCGAGAGCTCCCGTTCCACGGCGTTCACTTGACCTGCGATGCGCCGAATGCGGGCAACGAGATCGGCGTTGGCTTCGGTAAGATGTGACATAGGTATACCCCCTACTCCTATCACGCATAAAAGCGCAAGGAAGCAAACCGTGTTTTCCGAAACCTCGAACGTTTTGGACTGAGTTGGCGTGTAGCACGCAGCAGCGATCCGCGGCCGCGTTTGACAGCCGATGGACCGCAATGTCCCAAAGTCGGCCTTCACGACCTATCGGAAGGTATGTCCGCTTTCAGGCGTTTGTCAGGCGATACGCTACGACCGACATTGGGGCGCAAAGCAGACAAAAATCGACCGCGTCATTTGGTGCCGCAGAATCAATTTTGAGTCCCGAAAGAGGCATCGAACCAATGCATTAGGCGGTTTTTGAGGGCCTTTTGAGGGCTCTTTGCATAAATCGAATTACTTAAATATCTGAAAATATGCGGAAAAAGTGTCTGAATGTGATGCCTCTTCTGGCACCATATCTGGTCAAAGATGGGAACACTCCCCTCCAAACGGGGGAGCCCCTTCGCCAAGCCCCGCTCCAGAACTGATTACGATCCTGTTATCGTGATACGATCCTTCGATACTTTCACCTCGGACACCAGCATTCGCAGGTAGGCGCTTCGCAGGGCGCTGTCTTCGTCGTGTAGCTTGGCTGACAATTGCTGAGAGAATTTATCCAGCACGGCAGGAGTGATCTTTCTAGACCCTCGTGCAAGCTGGCTTTCCAACACATCGATGCGGGACGTGATTGCCGCAACTGCCTCGCGATTGTCACCCAGCCACTGCGCGAACTCAGGATCGCTGGGTTTCATGATACCCTCTTCGATCAGATCCAGCAGGCGATTGATGGCAGTGCGTCTCCTGGTGCGCTCCGCATTCGCCTGCGTAAGCTCCTACTCCATGCGCTGGCGCTTATCGTCCGACAGTTCCAAAACCTCCTTCGGTAGCTCTTCCAGGCGTCCACGACCGAGCAAGCGCTTCTCAACAGCGCTGAATACGGCTTCATCGAGCTTCTCGCGTCTAACGTTCGGACACGTGCACCGCTGACCAACGTTCGTTGGCTCGTTGCACTTGTAGTAGTAATATTTCTTCTTTGACTTGGACGTTCCTGAGCCGATCGTCATCCCGGCCCCGCAGTTTGGCATGCCGCATTTCGCGAGCCCGGTCAGAAGCGTAGTTCCGGCGGCTTCATGTGGTGCCATGCGCAGCGGACTGCGGGAGGCGCGTAAAGCCGCGACGCGTTCGAACTGATCGCGGTTGATGATCTTGGGGCAAGGAACTGCGATCCAGTTCTCGCGCTCGGGAACTACTCCATCGTCGTCGGCGGTTTTGTCGTAATATACGCCGGTATAGGTTTCGCGTGAAAGGATACCGGCGAGGTTACCATTGGAAAACTTTGCACCGCGCAGAGTCGTGCCACGATCATTCAGCGTCTTCACGATCCAGCGACCGCCACGACCTTGGTCAGCCCAATCGAAGATCTCACGAACGATCAAGCCACGCCAGCATCAACGAACTGCCGAGCGGCCAGTGCAGCTTTCTCTCTTCGGGGCCGATCGGCGTTTCGTTGATGCTGGCGTGGCGCGCGGTCATCAGGCCCATGGGGTCGAATTCCCAGTTCTCGTTGCCATAAGCCCGAAACCACTGATGGCTGTCGTCGCGATATTCGTAGGCATAGCGCACTGCGATCCGCGCACCGTCGAACGCCCACAGCTCCTTCACCAGCCGGTAAGCGTGTTCGCGTGCCCATTTGCGTGCGAGGAACGCGCGCACCTCTTCGCGTCCGACTGGAAATTCGACCCGGTTGCGCCAGCGCGTATCGGGCGAATAGGCCAGCGAAACCTTGTCGGGATCGCGGCTGTTCCAGCCGTCTTCGGCCAGCCTTACCTTCTGTGTGGCGGTTTCGAATGTGAAGGGCGGCAGCGGCGGACGCTCGGTCATCTCATGTCTCCGGCAGAGGGATGGGAGCGGCGGCAGGCCCGGCAGAACCTGCCGTCGCTCGATACTTCAGGGGTTACAGGTCTTCGACCGACACGTGCTTGATGCTGCTCCACTTCTCTTCGGCGGTACGCAGAATGTTATCCCTGTCGGCGAGATATTTCTCGAACACCGCCGCATTGACGAAGAGGTAGAGCTTGCCGTCGACGATGTCCGCGAAGTGCGGGTCGCCATCGAGCTTCCGTCCCAGCGCGACGGCATAGGCGCAGAAGCCGCCATATTGCGGCAGGTAGCGATCGGGATCGGCCTGAAACCGCTCAACCGTAATGGCCGAGGCGAAGTAATAGGCGACGCCATCGTGGACGACCGTGTGGGCAGCATCCCCTTCGGCCACTGCATTGGCGGTGCTCAGTACGACCGGATCAACGCCGTGAACGCCGAGGCCGACGCCGTCGAGCGTGTAGCCTTTGCTGACATTGTATTCGTCGTCGGCGAGCGCGGGCGCGGCTGGCGCGACGGCCAGCAGGACCGCGACGAGGATCGAATTGGGACGCAGGTTCTTGGTCATTGATGGTCTCCTTCTAGACTGTCGGTGGGACGGGGGTGACGGCAGGCGACCGCGCTGCAGGGGTCGGTGAGCGGTGCAATCGGCTGCCGCCGGGCCGGGCCGGGTGCGGGCTGGGGCAGGAAGCCCGGGCCGGTTTCCGGTGAAGCGCGGCGCGCTACTCGTATGCGGTGGCGATCGCGCGCAGGGTGCTGGCGGTGTTGTCGACCTTGCTCGCAATCATGCGGAAATTGACGAGCGAGGCGGCATAGCCATCGTAATGCTCGGTGATCGCGCCAGCGGTCGCGTCGGTCACGACCATCACTTCGAAGCCCGCCTCGATCAGCGCGCGCATGTGCGATTCGGTGCACAGGTTCGACGACATGCCGCCCAGGATCACCTTGGAGATGCCCGCCTTGCGCAGTTGCAGGACGAGGTCGTTGCTGTCGGGCCCGTATACCTTGTGCGGGCTGGTCACGACGGTGCGGCCATTCTCGATGATCGGCTTGTAACGCTCCAGCCAGTCCGCGCCCGACCCTGCGAACCCTTCGAGGGTAAGCGCATGCGGGCGATCGAACATGCCGATACCGTGCATCAGCGTTTCCATCGTGCCCTCGAACTGCCAGCGATGATCGTGTTCGAAATAATAGTGCGGCGAGATGAAGATCGGCATACCGTGGCGGTCGGCGGCAAGGAACAGATTCTCGATATTCTCGACCGTACGGTTAGCGGTGATGCTCTCGCCGACCACACCCCAGGTGACGCCGTCGGGCGAGAGAAAATCGTTCTGCGGATCGGTGATGACGAGCGCGGTCCTTCCCGGTTCGATATCGAAGCCGGGCATCGGCAAGCCATCGTCGACCGGCGGCTGGGTCGCGCTGACGGCGCGAGGCTGTGCGGTGGCCGGCACAGCGGATGCCACGGTCAGGGCTATCGTCGCTACCGAAGCGAGCGCGGCCGCGGCCAGGCGCTGTCGGGTGATCGTATCGCACGTCATCATAGGCTCCTTCTCAAGACTTGGACCCGGCAGGTCGGCGCCGATGGGGCGCTCGTCACACCGGCGGTCGGTCACTTGAATAGGTTGCGAGGGCCCGAGCGTTCTTGCCCGCGGATGCCGTTTGATTGACGCCAGGTGCCAAACGCGGCGCGATGCGCTACAGGAAGGCAGGGTGTTTTACGGGTCGCTGCGCAGAATTTCCGGGGGCACGGGTGGAAATATCGTCGCTATTCTCGGCCAAGGCGGTCGCGCAGGCCGACCCTCAGGTGGCGGATCGGGCGTTGGCGCGCGTGGGGATCACGCGTGAGGCGCTGGCCGATCCTGCCAGCACGGTCGACGTGTCGCAGCACCATGCGCTGTTCGAGGCGCTGGCCGAGCCCGAACGCCCCGATATCGGCATCCACATGCGTACATCGGCTTCGATGCGGTGCGAGGATTTTGGGACGCTGGGCCTGACTATGCGGTCCGCGCCCGACCTGCGCGGTGCGCTGACGCGGCTCGATCGCTATGTGCGGCTGTTCAACCGCTATTCGGTCTTCGCCCTGTCCGATTTCGGATCGGAATGGTGGTGGACCAATTCGCGCGGTGCGGACAGCGACGGCGCGCGCCTGTCGCACGAGGCGGGGCTGGGCACCTTCCTGACGCTGTGGCGCGACGCGAATGGAGAGGATCTGACGCCCGCGCGGGTCCAATTCATGCACCAGCCGGTCGGCTCGCTCGCCCCGCTCGAAGCGCTGTTCCGCTGTCCGGTCACCTTCGGGGCGGAAATCGACGCGATCGTGCTGCGCAGCGAGGATCTCGACCGGCCCAACCGTGTGGGCGACAGGCACATCTGGGAGTTCCTGCGGGGGCATCTGGAAGAGAGTATCGCCGGGACCGAGGAAGACCATCTCGACCGCGACGTCTTGGTCTATGTCGCCAATACCCTGAGCGAAGGCGTGCCCAGGCTCGAGGATGTGGCCCGCCATCTGGGCATCGGCAGCCGCACCCTACAGCGTCGCCTGTCCGACCTTGGCCACAGCTACCAGTCGCTGGTCGACGAGGCGCGGCGCGAGGTTGCCTTGCGGCTGGTGGCGGAAGGGCGCCAGTCGCTCGTCGAAGTAGCGTTCCTGACCGGGTTTGCCGAGCAGAGTTCGTTCACGCGCGCCTTCAGGCGCTGGTCGGGTACGACACCGCGCAAGTATCGGGAAACCTCGTCCCGCATGCCCGCGGGCGTCCTGGGGCAGGCAACGCTGGCGGGTCAGCGCCTGCGCGCCTGACCATCAGAGCTCGCTCGTCCGGCGGGAACGCCGACGCAGGCGCAAGCCGATGATCATCGCCAGCAGCAGGATCACCGCGAGCCCCAGAGCGAACCAGAACAGCGCAGTCTCCATCCCGGCGGCGAAATCGAGATTGTCGACATTGCCGGTCTTCCAGAAGACCCACTCCCCGGCCAGTTCGGTCGCAAGCGAGCCGTGCCCTGTCGAGAGGATCACGATGCCGTCGCCCGTCGCGGGGTCGATCCGTGCGGCGGTGTTGATCGCCGGGCCGTTCTGCCCGTCGTGACCGATCACGAAGCTGCCGCTGGCGTTGGGCGCATAGAGCATCGCGCCGAGGCCCCAGATATCGGCGCCGAGCTGCGAGGCGTGCGAAGTGGCGATGAGGTCGAGCGTGTCGTGTGACAGCACGGGCTGCTCGCCATCCGGCCCCTGCACGGCGAGAAACCGCGCGAGATCGTCCGCGGTCGTGAACAGCGAGGTCGCGGCCAGCGCGGTATACCAGCGGAAGGGCTCGACCGGCCCGTCGGGCCGGAAGTTCTGCGCAAGGCCCAGCTCGAGCGCGCGCTCGTGATCGAAGGTGGTGCGCTCCATACCCAGCGGGTCGAAAACCGCGCGATCCATATATTGCGCGAAAGGTTCGCCCGAAACCTCCTCGATCACCAGCTGTAGCAGCGTGTAGCCGCCACCCGAATACTGCCACTGCGAACCGGGCTCGCTTCCCAGCCGCACGGTGCCGCTCTTGCCCGGCGAGGCGTCGCGCGCGCGGGTGAGCGAGTCTTCCAGCGTCTGGCGATCCTCCTTCGCCGCGAAGCCATCATAGCCGAGGCCATCGTCGAGCCCCGCCGTATGGCTGAGCAGGCGGCGCATAGTGACGCCATCGGCATCGAATTCGCTGTCGGGCAGTTGCCAGCGCGAGAGATAGGTGGACACCGGCGCGTCGAGATCGATCCGGCCGTCCTCCACCAGCGCCATGACGCCCCATGCAGTGAGCCACTTGCCGAGCGATGCGACCTGAAACAGCGTATCGCCGTCGACCGGATCGCCCTGCGACAGAGCGAAGCTGCCGACCTCGCGGCCATCTTCGAGCATCACGAAGGCCAGATTGCCGCGATTGTCCGCCATCGCACTGGCCTTCGCCGCGGCGACGAAGGCCTGCGGGTCGTCGCCTTCAACAAGTGGACTGCGCAGCCAGCCCTCGCTCAAGGTCGCGAAGACGAGCGCCGCCCACGCCACACAGACCGCAAGCGTTCCCAAGATCAGAAGCCCATAGCGTTTCATCCAACCCTCCCTGTGGCCGCGCCGAGTTCGAGCGCGGCGAGTGCATAAAGCGTGCCGGTCACGATGCAACCGAGCGTGCGGAAATGGTTGAGGGCGGTCCAGCGGCTTACGTAATGCGCCCAGTACTCCGCGGCCTCGGCACTTGCGGGGTCGACCCGATCGAGCCGATTGTTCATCGGCACGTTGCCCAGAATCGTCATGAAAAGCGCGCTCGGCAGGTAGACTGCCGCCGCCCCGACGATCAGCACGGCAGCCGTGCCGTCGAGGGCGAAGTACGCATAGAGCGCGAAGCCCGGCGTAATCGCGCCGAGCGCAAGGATCGCGAACACGAACTCGGTCCGCAGCACAGTGCGGTTGATCCCCTGCATCGCTGCGATCCCGCTGACCGGCTCGGCCTGCGCGAGGCCGCGCATGACGAATTCGGAGAACGCCTTGAACACCCCGCCTGTGAGCATCGCCCACAGCGCGAGGAAGACGCACAGATAGAGGCTCCAGTGATAACTCATGCCGCGATTTCCCAAGCCCCGGCGCGTGCGGCGTTTCGTGCATAGTGCGCGAAATCGCGCGGTGGGCGACCAAGCGCGCGTTCTACTCCACCGGCGAGGCTCGCGTTGCGCCCGTCGAGCACGGTCAAGAACAGATAGCCGAGCAGCCACACGATCTCTTCGGGGGCACCGGAATCGGCGAGCTGGCCGATGAATGCGTCGTGCGGCACGTCCACATAATCGATGGGTCGCCCGATCGCTTGCGCAAGGTCGCGGGCGACCTCGCGGAAGGTCATCAGGCGCGGGCCGGTGACTTCGTAGACCTCGCCAGCATGGCCTCCCTTGACTAAGGCAGCGAGCGCAACGTCCGCTACATCGTCGAGGTCAACGAAGGGTTCGGGGGTCTCGCCGCCCGGTAGCGCGATCGTGCCACTGGCGACCATGTCTGCAAAAGCGCCTTCGGAGAAGTTCTGCGCGAACCAGCTGGCGCGCACGATGGTCCATTCGAGGCCGCTGTCCTGCACGATTTTCTCGCACGCCTGCGCCTCTGCCTCCCCGCGGCCCGAAAGCAGCACCAGCCGCTTCACCCCGTGCAGTTTCGCGCGCCAGACCAGCGCCGCGATCGCGTCTTTCGCCCCCGGGATTGCAAGGTCGGGCGCGTAGGAGATGTAGATGCTCGAAACGCCTGTCAGCGCATCGTCCCAGGTCTCTTCGCGCGCCCAGTCGAAGGGCGGGTTCGCCGACCGCGATCCGACGCGCACCGAAAGCCCGCGAGTGCGCAGCCGCTCCACGATGCGGCGCCCGCTATTGCCGGTCCCGCCGAGCACCAGAATGGGTTTATTGGACGTCGATACGGTCTGCATGGCTCGCTCCTTCTGTCTCGTTCGGCTGAGCGAATAGCGGCAGCAAGGGCCTGCGCTCTTGCTTCTGCGCGACAACTTCTTGGCCCGTCGCGCCAGGATGATTGGAAAGATCTCGTGTCGCGCTCAGACGGGCGCTTTCTCCTGAGCGGCAGTTGCGATCGCGGGAACCGCGAGGACCGAGTCAGCAAGCGTGGGCCCGGCCTCGGGCGACGCGCGAACCTCGGTCGCGATAAAGAGGGTGCCCAACACGAACAGCGCACACAGAAGCAAGCCGAGTAGCGTATCAAGCAGATCAAAATTAATGAAATTCATCATCGTTTCCTGTCGTGGTTGACGGTGATGAATTTATGGGAGTTGTGCCTTTCGGCCTCGCCGCCCGGTGTCAGAGTTTTGACCCGTCATGCCAGTCTTGTCGAATGAACGGGATCACGCACGTCAACTGATGCTGGATGCTGCGCTGATTATAGAACGATTGGCCTGACTCTATTTAGCAGGGTTTGGAGGAAGGGCGGGCTCTCTCAGGGTAATAATGTCGTAATTTGCCAATAATTTGAGTGCCCATCTATGTCCTCTACGGGGCACCATCGGCTTGATCGCGGCAGGATGCCGGCGGTCGGTTTTTCTGACAGATCGATCATGCGAACCGCTCCGGCGTGCGCGCGCGCGTCGTTGACAACGACGGACAATCGCGCCACGCCTGAGCGATGCCGCGGGAAAAGAAGCGTTCGACGATCGTCGATGTCGCCAAGCTGGCGCAGGTTTCGCCCAAGAGCGTCTCGCGCGTGTTCAACAACGAACCGCACATCACCCCCGCGCTGCGCAAGAAGGTGCTGCGCGCGGCGGAGGAACTCAACTACCAGCCCAATGTGATGGCGCAGGGGCTGGTGCGCCAGCGATCCTATCTGATCGGGCTGGTCTATGAAAAACCGAGCCCGAGCTATGTCGTCGAATTGCAGCGCGGCGCGCTCGAGCGGCTGCATGGCGAACGCTACCGGCTGATCGTGCTGCCGGTGGAATCGGTCAGCGACCACCCGCGCGACGTGGTTGCCACGATCCGCTCGGCCGCGCTCGACGGGGTGATCCTCGCACCGCCCGCGGCGGACCATCCCGACGTGCTCGATGGGCTGGCGCAGGCGCGCATCCCCTTTGCCCGCATTACGCCGCAATCGCGCGAGGAACTGGGGCTGGCGACGACGATGGATGATATCGCCGCGGGCCGCGAAATCGCCGAACACGTGATCGGTTTCGGACACCGGCGCATTGCCATCATCAAGGGCGATCCCGACCACCCGGTGAGCGAACAGCGGCTGACCGCCTATCGTGCGGCCTTCGCCGATGCGGGCGTCGAATACCTGCCCGAACTGGTCGAGACCGGCGATTTCAGCTTCGAGTCGGGTTACGAGGCGACGCGGCGGATCCTGTCGCGCAAGCTGCGCCCGACCGCGATCATCGCGCAGAACGACGACATGGCGGTGGGGGCGATGTCCGCCGCGCGCGAACTGGGCTTCGACGTCCCGGGCGATCTGAGCGTGGTCGGCTTCGACGATTCGGAAATTTCGCGCGTGGTCTGGCCGCGGCTGACCACGGTGCGCCAGCCGGTGGTCGAGATGGCGCACACGGCGGCTGACATGCTGCTACGCCAGCTCGCCGGCGAGGATCCCGGCCCTACCGTGGTCCATACGCACAGCCTGGTCGAACGGCTGACCGTGGCGCCCCCGCCCGCCTGAGCGGACCCATCGGCGCCTCTAGCGCGTCGTCCAGCCGCCGCCGGTGCCGAACTGGGGGCGGCGTGTCTCAGCCGGGTCGAGCAGGCGGTCGAGGATCGCGTCGTGCGTGGGCGCAGCGCTGCGGAACGCCTGCATTGCCCCGCGCAGCTGGTCGATCACCTTGCGCACCTCGCCGAAGGGCGCGGCCTCGGCGAGCGGATCGAGCGCCGCGGGGGTCAGCCCCATGCCGTGCATGACGTAGAACCAGCTGATGTCCGAAAACAGCTCGCGCTGGCGCGACATGATCCGTCCCGTGCGCGTGAAGAGCTCGATCTTTTCCGCCAACGTATCGGGCAGGTCGAGGCCGCGCATATGGTCCCAGAAGGGTTCGCCCTCGCGCCGGTTGGGCACGTAATGCAGCAGCAGGAAGTCGCGGATATGCGCGTATTCGCGATGCACGTCGCGATTGTAGGCCGCGATCAGCGCGGGATCGAAGCGGCGATCGGGAAACAGGTCCAGCAGCCGGTTCAGCCCGGTGTGGATCAGGTGGATGCTGGTCGATTCGAGCGGTTCGAGGAACCCGGCCGACAGCCCGATCGCGAGGCAGTTGCCGACCCAGGCGCGCTTGCGCAGCCCGGCGGTGAAGCGCAGCACGCGCGGATCGGCCTGCGGTTCGCCATCGAGCCCGGCGAGCAGCTGTGCCTGCGCATCGGCATCGGAAATGAAGTCGCTGGCATAGACCAGCCCATTGCCGGTGCGGTGCTGCAGCGGGATGCGCCACTGCCACCCGGCCGAGCGGGCGGTGGCGACGGTGTAGGGCGCGCGCTGCTCCTGCGCGGCAGTGGGGGCGGCTACCGCGCTGTCGCAGGGCAGCCAGTGTTTCCAGTCCTCGAAACCCGCCCCCAGCGTCTCCTCGATCAGCAGGCCGCGGAAACCCGAACAGTCGATGTAGAAATCGGCTTCGAGGCTCTCGCCATCGTCGAACTGCACCCCCGCGATCCTCTCGCCTTCGCCACGCGTGGCGCCGACGATGCGGCGGTCGAGCCGCTCGACCCCGGCGGCCACGGCATGGTCGCGCAGGAAGGCGGCGACCAGCCCGGCGTCGAAATGCAGCGCATAGGCGACCGCGCCTCCGGGCCACTGCCCGTCGGGCGAGGGGAAGGCGAACTTGCCGTCCTCGGCCAGCGCGACCGAGGGGCACAGATCGGCAAGGGTCTCGCCATGCCCTGCCGCGCGGTTCATGCAGTAATATTGATGGAAGGGGCGCTGGTTGATCGTCACCCCCAGATTGCCGAAGGGGTGCCAGTAGGCATGGCCATGGTGCAGCCAGTCGCGAAACTGGATGCCCAGCTTGAAGGTGGCTTGGCAGCGGCGGATGAATTCGACCTCGTCGGCGCCGATATTGCGCAGGAAATCGAAGATCGGCGGGATCGTGGCCTCGCCCACGCCCACCGTCGGGATGGCGGAGGATTCGACCAGCGTGATGCGGCATCCACTGCCGCGCAGCACCTGCGACAGCAGCGCCGCAGCCGACCAGCCCGCGGTCCCGCCGCCGACGATGCAGATCGAGCCGATCGCCTGCGCTTGGCCGTCGTCTGGGCGCATCGAAGCCGTCATGCCGGGTACCTTACCATCGAAAGCGGAGAAAACGATGGCGACCCCTGCGGGCAGGGGCCGCCACCAGTTTCCGGAGAGGACCGCTGATCAGAAGTTGAACTTCACCCCGGCGTAGAGCCGGCGCGAACCCGATTCGAAGCGGAAGGGCAGTTCGGGGAATTGCAGATAGACCTTGGTATCCGCCTTGGTGATGTTGATCGCTTCGGCGAAGACCTCGAAATTGTCGGTCAGCTGGTAGCTGATCTGTCCGTCGAGCTGGCCGTAGGACTTCTGGTAAATGCCCAGCGTCCGCGTGACCGAGCCGTCGGAAAAGCCGAAATTGCCCAGATACTGTTTCGAACGCCAGCTGTAGGAGGCGCGCGCGGCGAACCCGTAGCGTTCGAAATAGACCTGCCCGTTGGCCGAGTGCTTGGACACGCCCGGCAGCGGGAGGTTGTCGGCAAAGTCGGTGCTGAAATCGGTATCGGTGTCCGAGAAGGTGTAGTTCGCGGTAAAGCCGAGGCCGAAGTCGAAGGCATATTGCGCGGCGAGTTCGAACCCCTTCACGCGGCCGCCCGATCCGTTGGCCGGCTGCGACACCGGACCCAGCCGCCCGCCCGCCTGGTCGTTGACGAACACCGCCACCGTCTCGTTGACGACGAAGCTGTCGACTTCCTTCCAGAACAGCCCGGCCGACAACAGGCCCTGATTGCCGAAGTAGTGTTCGACCCCCAGGTCGAACTGGTAGGCGCGGAACGGATCGAGCTCGGCATTGCCGCGCGAACCGCTGGTGAACTTGAACAGATCGTCAGCGGGATCGCGGGTGAAGTCGGTTGCGAAGCCCTGTCCCAGCGATACCAGCGGCTGGCGGGCGACGACCCGCGCCGCGGCAAAGCGGACCTTGCTGTCGTCGCCAACGTCGAACACCGCGTTCGCGCTGGGCAGGAAGTCGGTGTAGCTGCGCATCACCGTGGTGGTGGTGAAATCGCGCAGCACGCCGTTCCAGCTGTCGGTGCCCCAATAGCTGGGATCGGCATTGGCGGGCTGGTTCTGGTCGACCGTCAGGTCGGTGTTGACGATGCGCAGGCCGACATTGACGTGGTAGGGATCGTCCAGCCCCCCGATATCGGCCATGACATAGCCCGATTTGACTTCTTCCTTGACCCGGTAGGTCTGCAGCGGGTCTTCAAAGAAGGTGAAGGGCGTGTCGGGATAGAGCGCCTGGATCCATTCGAGCGCATTGGTCATCTGCGAGCGGTCGGCCACCAGCACCGTATCGCCTTCGACCCGGCCGCCGCCGGCGAAATTGGCGATCGCCTCCACCCGCTCGGGATTGCTCAGGAAGGTTTCGTAGGGCGTCAGCAGCGCGGGCGAATTGCCGAACCGGCTGCACCCAGCGAAGGCCGCCGGCTTGTTCACTTCGGGCAGGTCGCAGATCTTGTATCCGATCGCCCCGTCCTGGAAGTAGCTGTAGGGCGTCCAGTTGTAGGAGAAGCCGTCGACGCGTTCGGCCTCGGGGATCTGCGTGGCATCGAGTTCGCCCTTACCGCTGAGATCGGCGAGATAGCGGCCCGAGGTGAAGTCCACCGTGCGTTGGCCGTACCGGAAGCCCGCGCTCAGCGTGATGGTGTCCGCATAGCTGTCGTCGACGTCATAGGCGAAATCCGCACGGATCGAATGGCCGTCGATGTCCGACCGGTCACCAAATGCCCAGTGCGACTTGAAGAAGCCGAAGTCGGGATTGTTGAACAGGTCCTGCGGGCTGCCTGCGCCGATGCCGAAGCTGGGAAAGTCGCCATTGGTGTAAGTGAAATCGAAGGTCGGCGGCGCCGAGGCGTTCGGGGTGAAGCCGGGCTGCGGCCCCGAAGTGCCCGGCCCACGCACGCCATAGGCAGTGTAGCGCACGTCGTTGTTGGCCACTTCGCGTTCCATGCTCGAAGTCGCATAGGCAGCCATGACCGAGGCGCGGAAATTGGTATCGTTGTCCCATTCGAGCGCGAATTGCAGATTGTCCGACTTGATGTTGGACACGTCGACGAAGGAGATCGCCTCGGCCGACTGCGCCCGCACCGTGCCCTGCGTCAGCACGCCGTTCTCGTTGATCGAGTAATCCCCGACCAGGCCCTGCGATTCGCCCTGTCCGAAGGGGAATTTGACCGAGGCTTCGCGGGTGTCGATCTCGAGGTCGGAATGGAAATACTGGGCGCTGACTTCGAGCGCGTCGGTCGGCTGGTAGGTGATGCCCAGCGAAGCGCCCCAGCGCCGCCGGTACTGGTCGCGGTCGGTGACATAGCGGTATTCGGGCGCGTAGTAATTGGTCGGCACGGTCGCGGTGTCGCGGCGCCCTTCGGCGAACGCCCAGTTGCCGCGGTTGTCGCCGCCCAGCACGTTGACGTGGTTGTTGGTCTTTTCGTAGCTGAAGGATGCGATGACCCCCAGCCGGTCGTTGAAATTGTAGCCCAGCACGGCGGCGCCGGCGGGTTCCCAGCCCGAGATTTCGCTGCCCTTGCTCATTTTCGCGTTGCCCGCCAGCGTCAGGCCCTGCTTCAGGTCGAGCGGGTTGCGCGTCTTGAGATTGACGATCCCGCCCAGGCCGCCCGACAGCAGCGAGGCATTGGGCGACTTGAACACTTCGATCCCGCCGATCAGTTCGGACGGCACGCCTTCGAGGCTGTCGTTGCGATTGTAATTGCCTTCGCCGACCTTGTAGACTTCGAGCCCGCTGACGAAGAGCTCGCCGTTGAGCAGCGTGACGTTCTGTTCGAGCCCGCGAATGCGGACCTTCGAACCCTGGCCGTTCTCGCGGTCGATCTGGATGCCGGGCAGGCGCTGGAGCGATTCCGCCACGTTCTGGTCGGGGAACTTGCCGATGTCCTCGGCGGTGACCGATTCGATGATCAGGTTCGATTCGCGCTTGGCCTCGAGCGCGTCTTCGAGCGAGGCCCGGAAGCCGGTGACGACAATGACGTTCCCGCCCGGATCGGAGGCCTGCTGGCCGGTGTCGGTAGCGTCCTGCGCCTGCGCGAAAGCCGGCGCCGCATGCGACCCCAGCGCCAATATCGATGCGGCGGCCAGCAACGTCGACCGGTTACGCAAAATCCCGCTGTCCATTTCAGTATCCCTCCCAAGCCGCATCTTGTGTGCGGACCTCTCAACAGTGCGTTGACCCGCCATGCGACCCGACTCGGGGTGCTGGCGATCATCCGCGACTTTACTGGTTGCATATTTCTGTCAACGTTGTCAAACAAAGCCCACAACAAGCTGCCGGAGCGGGTTTTTCGCAGGGCGCACTGTCAACCTTGTCAGCGCCTTTCGGACCAGCCTCGGGCGGCCGCCGCATGGGATGGGGTTTATGCTTTCGAAGACGATACTTCTGGCAGCCGGATCGGCCGCGCTTGCACTCTCTGCGCAAGCGGCGGATCCCGCTGCCGCATCCGTGGCGGAGGACATCCCGGCGGCAAGGGTCCATCCTGAACGCTGGCCCGAAGTGGCGTTCCCCACGGTGCTGACCGAAGCGGGCGAGGCGCGCGTCCAGGCGATCCTCGCGCGGATGACGCTCGAACAGAAGGTCGGGCAGATCATCCAGGCCGACATCGCCAGCGTGACGCCCGAAGACGTGCGCCGCTACCGGCTCGGCTCGGTGCTCAACGGCGGCAATTCGGGCCCCGGGGGCGACGATCTGGCCCCGGCGCAGGACTGGCTCGCGCTTGCCGATGCCTTTTACGAGGCCTCAATGGATGTCGGTCCCGGCGAACCGGCCATCCCGATCGTGTGGGGCACCGATGCGGTGCACGGCCACAGCAATATCGTGGGGGCGACGATCTTCCCGCACAACGTCGGACTGGGCGCCGCGCGCGATCCCGAACTTATCGAGCGGATCGGGAAGGTCACTGCAGTCGAGATCCGGGTGACCGGGCAGGAATGGACCTTCGCCCCGACCGTCGCCGTGCCGCAAGACTATCGCTGGGGCCGCGCCTATGAAGGCTATTCGTCCGATCCCGCGCTGGTCGCCGCCTATGTCGGCAGCATGATCCGCGGTCTGCAGGGGCCGCCCTCGACCACGCCGATCCTCGCCGGGCCGCATGTCGCGGCGAGCACCAAGCATTACCTCGCCGACGGTGCGACCACCGATGGCAAGGACCAGGGCGATGCGGCGATCTCCGAACTCGAGCTGCGGCTGGTTCACGGCGCGCCCTATATTCCCGCAATCGAGAGCGGGGTCGCGACGATCATGACCAGCTTTTCGAGCTGGAACGGCGTCAAGCTGTCGGCGCATCGCGGGCTGGTGACCGATGTGCTCAAGGGCCGGATGAATTACGGTGGTCTGGTGATCACCGACTGGAACGCGCATGGCCAGGTCGCCGGGTGCAGCAACGCCAGCTGCCCGCGGGCGGTCGATGCGGGGATTGACATGTTCATGGCGCCCGACAGCTGGCGCATGCTCTATGACAGCACGCTGGCGCAGGTGCGCGACGGCACGATCGCAATGGAGCGGCTCGACGATGCGGTGGAACGCGTGCTGCGGCTGAAGGAACGGCTTGGCCTGTTCGACATGGGCAAGCCCTCGCAGCGCGCGCTGTCGGGCGAATACGACTTGCTCGGCGCGCCCGATCACCGTGCGGTCGCGCGCGAGGCGGTGCGCAAATCGATGGTGCTGCTCAAGAACACCGGCGTGTTGCCGCTGCAGCCGGGCGGACGGATTCTCGTCGCGGGCGATGCGGCGCACGACATCGCGCGCCAGTCGGGCGGGTGGACGCTGAGCTGGCAGGGCACCGGGCTCGACAACAGCCTGTTCCCCGGTGCGACATCGCTATGGGAAGGGATCGAGCAGGCGGCCACCGCCAGCGGCGGCAGCGCCGAACTCTCGCCCGAGGGCAGCTTCACCGAGCGCCCCGATGCCGCGATCGTCGTGTTCGGCGAAACCCCCTATGCCGAATTCCAGGGCGATATCGCCTCGCTGCAATTGCGCCCCGAACTGCGCCGGCCGATCGCCACCATGCAGCGGCTGAAGCAGCAGGGTATCCCGGTGGTGGCAGTGATGATCACCGGCCGCCCGCTCTATGTCAACGAAGCGCTCAATGCGGCGGATGCCTTCGTCGCCGCGTGGCTGCCGGGGTCCGAGGGCGGCGGCGTGGCCGACATGCTGTTTGCCGCAGCGGATGGCGCGCCGGCGCATGAATTCCAGGGTCTGCTGCCGACCGCCTGGCCCGCCACTGCGCAGCACAGGGGAGAGACGCTGTACCCCTTCGGCTACGGGCTGCGATATGCCCACGGTCCGCGCGCGTGGACCGCGCTGCCGGAAGACAGCGGCGTGAGCGATGATGGCAGCGACGGCGGCGTGTTCTTCGACCGCGGCGTACCCGCTTCGTCATGGTCGCTGACCGTGTCGCGCGCCGATGGCACCAATGCGCTGCGCGTGACCACCGTCCCGGCCGAGGCGCTTGGCGGCCGCGTGCGGATCGCGGCCACCGATCACGGCGTGCAGGAAGGCGCGCGCAGCTTTGCCATCGCTGCGCATGCGCAGGGTGCGGCGATCGAGCTGTCGACCTTCGACCCGATCGACCTGAGCCGCGAAACGAATGGCGACATGCTGCTGCTGGCCACGGTGCGGCGCGATGCGCCCATCGCGCGCCCGCTGTCCATGTCCGTCCGCTGCGATGGGGAGCCGTGCGGCGCGGCGGTGCCGATCGCCGAATTCGGCGAACTGGCCGAAGGCGAGTGGCAGACGCTCGGCCTTCCGCTCAAATGTTTCCGCGCCGCGGGTGCCGACATGACGCGGATTTCGTCCCCGTTCCGCCTGATGGCCGATGGCGACGCGGGGCTGAGCATCGCGCGGGTTGCGCTGGGCAGCCTGTCCGACGCCGATGCAATCGCCGATTGCCCGACCGGGTAGGCCGCGGCTGCTCAGCCTGCGGGAACCGGGCTTTCGCGGACGGCGAGGATCGCCAGCCCGCCCGCAGCGGTGAGCGCGGCGAAGGCGACCAGCACAGCGGTGAAATCACCGGGAGTCGCGAGCTGCCAGACGAACAGCGTGCCGATCATCGCCGGCAGAGTGTTGGCAAGGTTGACCAGGCCGAGGTCGCGCCCGCGCCGGTCGGGTCGCGGCAGCAATTGCATCGCGAAGGTCGTGTTGAGGCTGAGGAACACCGCGGTCCCTGCCGAGAACAGGCAGAAGGCCGCCGCGCCCTGCCACGCGTTCACGGCCCCCGCCATCCCGGCAAGTCCGGCCGCGCCCACCAGCGCTGCGACGCACTGGAACGGACGGCGCCTGCCCAGCCGGTCGGACCAGCGCCCTGCCAGCAGCGCGGCGGGCAGCGGGATCAGATAGGACAGTATCAGCACGCTGCCGACCCAAGCGGCGGTGCCGCGCCCGCCGGGCCGCAGGGTCTGGAAATAATACAGCAGGTACAGCCCCAGCGTCGCACAGGCGAGCTGGACCAGCAGCCGCGCGAGCGAGGCGATCACGATATCGCGCTTATCCCGGCGCTGTGCGGCGGGCGGTGCGGGATCGCCGGTGCGGGCGCGCATCGCCAGCAGCGGCAGTGCCAGCGCGGCCGCGGTCAGCGGCACCAGCACGAAGCGCGCGCTCTCCGGCAGGCCCGACGCGGCCAGCAGCAGGACCGAGAACCCCGCGGCGACCGGATTGCCCAGCGCCAGCAAGCCGCCGGCCAGCCCCTTGCGCGCGGCGGGGACTTCCTCGGCGATGATCGCGAACAGCGGCGCGAGCACTGCGTTGATCGCCGCCTGCGCCAGCGCCACCGCGGCCACCAGCTCGACCGGATTGCGCGCCAGCACCAGCGCGGGATAGGATGCCGCGAGCGCAATTAGGCCCGCCACCACCCACGGGCGGCGCCCGCCGCCGCGGGCCACCGACAGATCGCTCAGCCAGCCGAACAGGATATTGCTCACGCTCGCCGTCACGCCGCCGACCAGCACCGCTGCGGTGAGCAGGTCGATCTTGGCGAGATGCGCCAGCGCCTCGACCCGCATCGGCAGCAGCAGCGTGACCAGCGGTAGATAGGCGACCACGCCGCCTGCATGCGCAAGGCCGACCGCCAGCAGCAGCGGCGTCGTGTGCGGGCGGGGCGCAGCGCGGTCCATCGGGTAGCAGCCTTGCCCCGCGCCGGAGCGCAAGGCAATCGGCCGGGCGGGGACGGTTCAGTCGCTCGCGGGCCGCCGCGCGTAGATGCCGAACACCGCGATCACCGCGTAGCAGGCGGCGGGCAGCGCCAGCGACAGCGCGAGGCTGCCGCTGAGATCGGCCAGCGCGCCGGTGGCCAGCGGGATCACCGCGCCGCCGAAGATCGCCACATTGATGATCCCCGATCCATCCGCCGCGCGGCTGCCCAGGCGTTCGCAGGCGAGAGAAAAGATCGTCGGGAACATGATCGAGTTCATCAGCCCGATCGCCAGCAGGCTGTATGCAGCCAGCGTGCCGCTGCTGTTGGTCGACAGCGCGATCAGCGCAATCGCGCCGACCGCCACTGCGGCGAGGATCTTGCCCGGGCTTACCAGCCGCAGCAGCGCCGAACCGATGAAGCGCCCGATCATCGCGCCGCCCCAGTAGAGGCTGACCATCCAGCCGATCACGCTTTCGGGGCGGCCGAGCACGTCGTCGAGCGTGAGGTAGTTGATGACGATCGAACCGATCGCGACCTCGGCGCCGACATAGAGGAAAATGCACAGCGCGCCGAAGCCGAAGCGGGGCCGGGCCAGCAGGTCGAAACCCACGAGCCCGCTCGAGGCCTCGTGCTTTTCGCCCTGCAACCGGTTGCGGAACAGCCAGACCGCGCCCGCGACCACGGTGATCGCCGCCGCGAGGCCGAGGTAGGTCTTCACGATCATCGCCGATTCCGCAGTGCGATAGGCGGCCAGCGCGGCGCCTTCGAAATCCTCCGCCGAAACATCCGCTAGCGTGCCCAGGATCAGCCCCGCGCCGACCAGCGGGAAGACGAAGGTGCCGAAGGAATTGAACGCCTGCGCGAAAGTCAGCCGGCTGTGCGCGGTCTCCTGCGGGCCCAGCAGGCTGATCAGTGGATTGGCCACCACCTGCACGATCACCACCCCGCTGGCGAGAATGAACAAGGCCAGCAGGAACAGCGGATAGGTCGCCGTGGTGCTGGCGGGGATGAACAGCAGGCAGCCGGCGGTCATCGTCATCAACCCGGCCACCGCGCCGCGCATGTAGCCGATCCGCTTGACCAGTTTCGCCCCCGGGATGCCGATGACGAGATAGGCGGCGAAAAAGCAGAACTGCACCAGCATCGCCTGCGTGTAATTGAGCGTGAACAGTTCCTTCAGCTTGGGGATCAGCACGTCGTTGAGACTGGTGATCCCGCCGAAGATGAAGAACAGCGCGAAGACGAAGGGTGGCAGGCTGGGGGCGTGGACATGGCCTTCGCCTTCGGCCGGTGCCGGATCGCTCGACGAGATTTCCGTCGCCGCGTCTGCCGCGGGGGGCGTTGCCGTTACCACTTGTCGTTCTCCCCAATCGGCCCGGCCATCATTGCATGCGGCGGGCTTCCCCGGTGCGGAGTAGGTCGAACGCTGCATTCTGTCAACGTTGTCAGGAACTCTCGCGCGGCTCTTTCGCCGCGCTGCCTCGCGTATCCGCCCTGCCATTCGCGGGGGTGGGAGAACGCTTGGTCGATGGGGCTTTGCGGCGGGTCGCCGCACGGCTAGCGTCGCCGCACGATCCCTGGGGAGAATTCCACGTCATGACCACCACTTTCACGCGCGTCGCATCGGCGATCGCCATTGCCTGCGCCACGCTTTCCGCACCCGCCGCGCTGGCGCAGGAACCCGCGGCCGAAGCAAGCGATGCGGCAGCCGCTGCCGCGCTGCACGCGCTGTTCGAACGCAGCGAAGCCGCCATGCTCGACCGCAATCCGGTGACCGCCTTCTTCCGCGGTGATTTCTCCGATGCCGACAGGATGGGCGATTATTCACCCGCCAGCTATGCCGCGGACCGCGCGGCGGCGCAGGCCAATCTGGCCGAACTGGCGACGATCGACCGCGCCGCGCTGGGGGAAACCGACCGCATCGCCTACGACGTGTTCGAATACACGCAGCAGCGCACGCTGGCGCAGACCGCGCCCGACGTGCTGCCCACCGTGCTCGCGCTGCCGATCGACCATTTCCGCGGGCTGCATGTCTTCTACCCGCGCTTTTCCGCGCCCGGCGCGCTGATGCCCTATGATACGGTGCAGGATTACGAGAACAATTTCAGCCGCCACCGCGCGATGGCGGAGATCATCGACCAGGCGATCGCGCGCTTCCGTACCGGCGCGGCGCAGGGCATCACGCTGCCGCGCATGTCGGTCGAATTGATGATCGAACAGCTCGACCTGCAAACCGGCGCGCCGATCGAGCAGAGCCCCTATTGGGCGCCGGTCGCCAATTTCCCCGACAGCATCGACGAAGCCGAGCGCGCGCGGCTGACGCAGGAGCACCGCGAAGTGCTGACCGGCACGCTGATGCCCGCGCTGCAGAAGCTGCGCGATTACCTGGCGAGCGAATATCTGGCACAGTCGCGCACCAGCATCGCCGCAACCGACAATCCCGGCGGCGAGGCCTATTACGCCTACCACATCGAGGATAACACGACGCTGCCGTTGACCGCGCAGCAGATCCACGACACCGGACTGGCCGAGGTTGCGCGGATCAACGCCGCGATCGACGCCGCCGAAGCGGAAGCCGGTGGCCGCACCGGCGCCACCTACACTAGCAAGGCCGACCTGCAGGCCGCGTGGTACGAAGTGGCCGAGCAGGTCGATCCGCTGATGGACGAGGTGTTCCTGCGCCAGCCCGAAACCGAACTGCGGATCGAGCCGTACGAACCCTACCGCGAGAAATTCAGCCTCGCCGCCAGCTACATGGCGGGCAAGGCCGACGGGTCGCGTCCGGGCACCTTCTATTTCAGCGGCTACAATGTCGCCGAACGCGAGCTGGGCACCTCGATCTCGCTCTACATGCACGAAGGCAATCCGGGGCATCACTTCCAGTCGATGTTCGCGATCGAGAACG
>Ga0209634_1000232_pt1 | contig 43744 bp, 42 predicted proteins | sample LinPmetageLP40_FD_184043 | JGI IMG/M metagenome (GOLD analysis project Ga0209634, IMG submission 184043) | Marine viral communities from the Pacific Ocean - LP-40 (SPAdes) (version 2) | ecosystem: Environmental > Aquatic > Marine > Oceanic | place: Pacific Ocean | collected 2010-08-26 | reverse complement strand
ACAATGCAATGTTGGGTGGGATGGTTTAGGAAATGATTTATGTAATAATTTAGATGATATAGAAGAACAAGATTAATTTATATATACAGTAATGGACATAGTTGCTCGGTTACCATTAGAAATGAGAGAAATTGTATGGTCGTATGTAGATAATAATATTAAGGTATGGGTGTCCAAATATTATTATGAAAAATATCATAATGTGATAATATTAAAACAAATACCAGATTTTAATAAATACATTATATCATTAATAATAAAAAATGATAATTACATTTTTGATATAATCTATAATAACATGCGTAGGTCTTGGCGTCACTCAACCGCAATACTATACGGAAATCAAACATTTTTAACATATGAAGCACTATTAAAATATAAAGCAACAATATATAATAATCAGCATATATTGGAAATAATAAAAAAGGCAAAGAAAAAAACAGTCTAAAGATATAAAAAAAAATATTAGGATGGATGATTTAGATATAGATACAATATTTGAAAGAAACGCTATAAAAACAAGGATTTATGAATACCTAGAAAACTTTACTAATGAAACCAAGCGAGGGTTATATATATATGGAGATGCGTCTATTGGGAAAACATATTTTATAAAAAAACTTTTAGAAAAAAATTATAGCATAATGTACTTAGATGCATTAGACCAACGAAATAAAAATAAAATAGAGAATATAAACAATAAAAATATGTCAACGGAAACAATATTTAATAATTTTTATAGAATTAAAAAAATAATAATTATCGTCTTTGATGACATAGAAATGATGAATTGTGGTGACAAAGGTGGAATAAATAGTTTGGTAAAGTTATTAAAAAATAAAAAACGACTAGTAAATTCAGAATATCTAATAAATCCTGTTATTTGTATAAACAATCATTATACAGACAAAAAAATAAATGATCTTAAAAAACATCTATTACCGATAGAAATTAAAAAACCAACAGATAAACAAATGTCAATTCTATGTAGAAAAATTTTTCCTAAACTTAACAACAACGAGTTATCATTATTAGTAAAAAATATTGATGGAAATTTAAACAGAGTAAAATTACATATAGATAATTATAAAATATTTGGAAAAATAATAGAATTAGAAAATTATAGTAAAAGTAATTCATTTTATAAAGTCACCGAATTAGGATTAAAACAAAAAATAAAAATAGAAAATTATAAACAAACAATAAAAGAAACGGATAAGACGAGTGTGAGTTTACTATTCCACGAAAATGTAATAGACATGTTATTTAAAAAAGATATAAACATATACTTATCTTTATTATCAAATATTATTTTTGGTGATTATATAGATCGTCAAATATTTCAATATCAATTGTGGGAGTTTAATGAAATATCATTTATAATAAAATTTATTATTAACAATAATATACTAATAAAATCAAATATAAAAAGCAACAATATAAAATTGAATAATATACGATTTACAAAAGTATTAACAAAATATTCATCAGAGTATAGTAATAGAAATTTTATAAATGAGTTATGTCAAAAAATTAATATGGATAGAAACGATTTATATTTATTTTTTAACACAGTAAGGCATAAAAAATCACAAGAAGAAATATATAAATATTTTGAAAATTATGAATTAAAACATTTAGAAACTAAACGATTTTATAAATTTTTAGACATTGACATAGAAAATTAAATTTCAAACTCAGGCATTGTAACAAAATGTTTAAAGAACTTTAATATTCCATTCTTAAATAAATGTGGATTAAATGATTTTATTAAATTGGCTATAATGATTAATGTAAGTACGAATAAAAGCAATCCAATAATAATACCAGATGTAATTTTAACACCCTTGGGTGGGTTTTGTGTTAATGATATTGCACAAAACGTAATAAGAATATAAATTAAAAACAAATAAATTAACGGTGAAATATTAAAGAATAATTTATTGGTCTTATTGTATGAGTTAAAAAATAACATAATAAAAGTATAAAACGATGATAACCCTGTATACGGTATTGATGAAAAAATAATAAAGTATAAAATTGTGAATGTAATGGACGTTGCTGAAGATAAATTAATTATTTTACTAAATAGTAAATACATTAGAGGTATTGATACAAAAAATAAAACAATTAATGTAAAAATTAGCATTATGGTGGGTATGTCAACTTTAATTGCATTAATAAGTGTAACCCAACCACCTTTAAATAATGTATATAACTGTATCACGCAAAAAACAATAAAATAAATAATAACTGTTAACGGTGGGAAAACGCTATTAACCAATCGGTATACAAACGAACCAACAACGTTTGATTTATCTTGCCAAGCAAGAAGATTTTTATATGTGTCGGTAAAAATATGTTCTTTAATTTCATCGTTTGAAAATGCTGATTTGGTTGTTGTTAAAATATTTTCAACATCATTAATAAATGTTAATTTGTTAGAGTTACTATGATAAATCCCTACCGACAACACATTTATGGTTAATGCGAACGTAATTAAAGTAATTAAAAAACTAATAGAACCACTGTATAAAAATTTGTTGAACGTTTTACCGTAATTATCATCAGGATCTGAATTATTGTCAGGATCTGAATTATTGTCAGGATCTGAATTATTGTCAGGATCTGAATTATTGTCAGGATCTGAATTATTGTTTTCATTTTTTATTTTATCCATAAGATATAATTAGAAAATAAAAAATATAATAATTATACTTATCGCCAAGAGTGTATTGATAATATTAAATTTACTTTCAAGACCATTTTTCCACAATTCCGGATGGTCAATTTTTATCTGATTTGTAATAACTGTACTAAGAATATAATAACCTAAAATTAAAAATACATATTTAGCATCCATTAACGCCGGTACAGCATTAACGATATTAATTATTGGTAAAAATAAATAAAATATAATAATAAATCCAACAAAATATAATGATAATAAAGATGGGTAAATAGGAATAATAAATGAAAACACAAATATAAGTATCATAATTGTAAATGATTTCCACAAAAATTTTGGTTCATTATCTGCAACAGATGTAAACGGATATATGTATGTGTTAAAAATGATAGGTAATAAAATAAAAATCGGTTTTAGAAGGTATAGACCAGTTTTTTTGAAAAATGAAGAAACACTTTCATTATTTGAATTAAGTATCAACGAATCCTCTATATATTCAATTTGCGATGCCATATATGTGAATGGATTTAACTTAATGAATAATTCATGGTTAAAAAAATCCCATTTTATATTTCTACCAAATAGCGATTTTTTAGTCTTATCCTTTATTTTATCTGCTATGCCCCAAGAAAAATCTTTGTTGTAATTATCAAAATAACTAGTAATTAAAATTAAATATATAACTACAATGGAAGGTATTAAAATGCGATATGCTAATGATAATGGTTTTTTATTATTAACAGTTTCATCTGTGTTATTTTTATTAGTATAATTATTTGTATTATCGCTCATATATATTTATAATAAAATATATATTGTATATATGATACATGCTTTATTTATAGCATTTTTAATAATGGTATTATTTTTAATGTATAAAAATGATAACGTTATGATAAATAAAACGATAGAACAAATAAAACAAGAATCATTTCATTCTAAAAGTAAAAAATTCACATATAACAAGAACAGATCACAACCATTAATATTAAAAAAAGAACAAGAAAATAATTTGTTAACAGAAGAGAGTACTGGCATAGATCGGTCTAAATTTAAAAACATTGAAGAATTAGAATATTTAGGAGAAATAGAAAGTCGTCCGTCACCATATAACAAAGTAAGCACACTAACTAATTCAGAAAATAAGATATTAGAAAACGAAGAACCATATTTAAGAGGTCTTTTAAATATGAATCAATATTATAGATAATTATCTCGCAAACATAAGTCCCGCCATACCTGATTTGAATGATAATACATTATATCGTTCATGATAAGTTTTCATATCAAAAGAATATAATTTTGTGTGGTCTTTTTTTGTAACACTTGACACACACACAGGCGCCGAACGACCTTTTGGTGTTTGAATAACATTCCTTGTAACAGTTGATGGGTCAAAATCAGTATCATTTGGGGTTTCTATAAGTGTAAATTCAAATGATATATCCTTAAACCGAGTCATATTCATAACTCCAGATGGTTGCAGATCTGTAGGATTATTATTTAATGCAAAACTATAAAAATATTGTCCGTTTTTACCTTGTCCAGCACATTTCAAATACTTTTCAATATTATTATATACTCCTTGTTCAAAAATATTTTCTCTTACTTTACCATCTATAATAACAGATAATGTTTTGAGAATACTCTTTTTGTTATTGCTACTATCGGTATCACCTATATATGGTGTTATAAAATATGGATACGTTATACCATTTATTTCATTAGAAAGTGGTGAATTTGGGAAATCAATAAACTCCCAATTTGTATAATTTGACCATTCATTTCTTAAATAAACATCGTTCCGTTTATAGTTCCACATATAATTAATAACTAGGTCTTTGGTATCAATCTTTATGGTATTGGGTTCTAATAACGATTTATTTTCATATTCGTAAACGGTTTTAATAAGATATGATTGGGGGTGTTTAGCAAAATGAGCACGTTCATTATCATCTAAAAAAATATATTTTGATATAAGATGCATGTCGGCATTCCATGATTTTTCTAAGTGTGCCGCTTTATCATCTAGTGTAAAGTAACTAATATCCATTTCAGGTTGCCCTATAAGTTCATTTATACTATAAACAGTATTGTCTTCATTAACATACGTATTTGCGATGGATACATATTCGGGTGCTGCATATTTAATATTTTTCTTTTTTCCAAGATACTTGTCTTGGTGCATAACCCGATTATTTGAATTATAATTTCTCTCAATATTATCAGGGAACCCAACATTGATTGAACTAAAATCGTTTACAGCACTTACGTAGTCAGGTATTATATTTATTTGAACATCCGAAGAAATATATAATGATGATGTTTCTCTCATAATTTCATAATCTTGAATAGCATAAATAGATTTGTCATTATATAAAAATGGCGTTACGTCAGATTGATCAAACTTGTCAGTTTTTAAATAAGTAGTAAACGTATCCAAACTGTCAACATCAACCAAACGTTTTATATCAATATAGATATAAACTTTATATAATTTAGTATGTTTTATGCTATGAACTCTAATAAAAAATAAGTTATCTGTGACTGTGTCTGTATTTCCAGTGCCAGTATGTTGAATCGTATTTGGAACATTTGTATCACCGTTTTGAATAAATGATATAATTGAATCAGTATACTCTTGAACTGCTGCGACTAATGGATCTGCGTCTGGATACAAAGATGTGTCAAACATGTCCGTATGAATTTCATCCTTGTATCGTTTAAAGTTGTAAGTTAGTGTATCTTTTATATGTTTACATAAACTATCACTACTTAAATTTTTTGATTTAATCAAAAAGTTAACATTATGCATTGCTGGATATTCATTAAACAAAAAATTTTCGGTATATTCATCAACCAATTCGTTTGAAACGACATATAATTCATTTATGGAACGAAGTTCAATGCGTATTTTTACTTCATGATACTGTAGTGCCACAAGAGGTAAATGCATGTGACTAACATGTCCGAACCAACAATCAATTGGAATATATAATTTTCGCCCACGTATAGAAGGTTCAAAACTTGTACTTTTAAAAGCGTTCGGATACATACCGTTATATTTAGACGATGGATCATATAGTTCTGGTGTATTTCCGGTCATTTCGTTACACTTCTCTCTTTTGTCGCTATAATACTCTCTGTCACGAAGATTAATAAAATATTCACCAGAATACTCGTTTATTTTTTGTCCACCTATTGAAATTGTAACCTTTTTAATCATATTATAACCAATATCCCGAATCCATTTAAATTTAGGACAATATTTATTATTATAAATAGGGGGTTGACTATATATATCTGGTAAATTAACCACAAAATATGTATCTCCTAATAAATCAGCATGCCTAGGCACATCAAACTCAATGACAGTTTCATTTTTATAACTTAAACTTCTTAACCCTGTATAATCTATTCTAAAATATTGTGAACCAAAATTAGAATATTTTTTATAAACATTTTTAAAAAATGAAATATCTGGATTTCCGGTAAGTATAATATCTTCACTACCTTTAGATATGAGATTTAATAATCCACCTCCCATGTAATATGTAGATATATTATTTTAAATCTTAATATATATGAATGAAAAAATATTGACATTCTTGCGTTATTCAACAATGGCAATTATATTAATTTGCATTACATTATTCATAACATATATATTACCAAATAAAGATGCTGTTGATATAAGTAAAGTAGCCGAAATAAATAAGAACTTAGAGCAATTTAGTAACTATAACACATCGTTGACAACACCGAAAGAAGTTAATACTTTAAATACGACAGACAGCATAGACGAATATTGTGGTTCATTAAATAAAGATTCTTGTGATAACGCCGATGAAATGTGTACATATGATGGTTCAGTGTGTAAATCAAGAAAATATAATTATATAGTTAAACACACACAAATAATTGGTTCTGTTAACACATTCCACAACAGTAAATATGGTAATAAAGAAACATTAGAATATAAAGAAATAATACAAGGGATAATAAATCAAGGCATCCGTACACATTGTATTTCGGTTACAACAGATACCACAAATAGTGAAAATAATAGTAAATTATATATTATTCGTACCACAAAAGATAACAGCCCGGTGAATAAAGAAACGTCTTATTATAGCAATGGAAAAAATATTTTGTTATCAGAAGGATTAAAAATGTTATTTAAAATGAGTACAGATAGCAATATATGTAAAAACAGTAATGATCCATTAATAATATATTTAAATATAGTTAACCCAAATATATCAGACGCTTCTAAGAATGAATTATATAACATAATAATGAACTCTATACCAGATTTTAAAATGAAACCAACTAAAAAAAACGAAGATGCTATAGTTACACCAAGCGATTTAGTAGAAACAGAATTAAAAAGTTTAGAAGGAAAACTTGTAGTATTATCTAATTTAGATTTTAAAATTCCAGAACATACACTTAATAGTTATTTGCCTATAATTCACATTGATAATGATAATTTTAATGGAATTAAACAGATGTCTCACACTGATTCTGGTGCTCTCATTGACAATAAAGACAATTCGTATGTAATGGTTTTTCCAGATGAAAATACAAATGATGGTGAATTAATATTTGTAAAAAAACAACCAGGTATATATTTTAGTGAAATAAATCATAATTATTTAATGTACAATGATGACATACTTGGTTTAAATGATTTTAGTAACGAATCTATTAATATTATTGTACCTGAAAAATTGAATATCAAGTACAAACAGAATAAAATAAATAGCACAAACATTCCAGTTACTAACACAAGTGGTGTAGAATTACCAATAGAAACAACAAGTTTAACACCGCATACACACGACAAAGAAATAACTGCTATGCCTGTCTTTAATTAAATATTATAAAATTGATTTACCAAAAATTTATAATATTAATGTAAATGGATGAAAGCACAGAAACCTTTAATGGTGACATTACAACAATATTAAATAAACGACTTGCTCTTAAGGATATGACAGATGACGCGTTTGAGATTTTTCTTCCTAATTTTTGTGAAGCACTTGAAAATCATACGTTTCAAATGACAATGGAAGATTACAAAAACGACTATTTAATTGATCCTAAAAATAAAGAATGGGTAAAACTAAAAAATGTAAAAGTAGAAAAGAACAATATTAGTTCAACTAGTACTATGGGAATGAAAATCATAAAACGACACATGCCTCACATACACGATGTTAAAAATCATAAAGGAAAATGTATAAGTGGACTATGGAATAAGGAAACATTGATGAAAGTTGTTAGAGTAAATCGTAGATCGCACTCTACGCCGTATGTTACAGAACTGGTCAGACAAGTAGGGTTTGTTGCGGGTGCATCAAAAGTGACGGTTTACAGACCGTTACTAACCAAACGCATAGTAGAATATTTTAATGCAACGAATGTATTAGATGCTTGTGTTGGTTGGGGTGGCAGAATGTTGGGTAGTGTCTCGGTAGACGGTGTTTCATATACAGGGATTGAACCATATTCCAAAACATACAATGGTCTTGTGAATATTAAAACAGAATTGAAGTTGACAGACGATCAAGTTACGCTGTATAATGATGTTGCTGAGAATGTGGTGCCTACATTGGAGCGAAAATACGACTTGGCATTGACGTCACCACCATACTATAACTTGGAAGTATACAGTGACGAATCAACACAATCACACCACTATGGTTCATATAAGAATTGGGTTGCAAAATTTCTAACACCGGTTGTTGAGGGTGTGATAGACAAGTTGGTGGAGGGTGGTAAAAGTTGCTGGTCTGTGAAGAATTTTAAGACAGATGGTAAATATGATTTGTATGACGACGTTGTTGAAATACATAAGAAAAAGGGATGGGAACAAATGGATGTAGAATTTTATGTGGGCAACTGTCTAAGACCGGGTATGAAAGACAGTGAGGGTAAAGCACGAAAAAGTAAGGAAATCACGTACGTATTTACCAAGTCAACATAATTATTCTCTTACCCAAACATAGTATGGTTTGCCTTGATCTTCTGACAATTTAATAGATTTTTTTACAGTAATGTTATATGTTGATCGTGTTTGTTTGCCATCTAATCTAGATTTATTTTTAGTAACCAGATTTTTCAAGTACTTTCTTCTATCATAGTCATAAATTGTCATATTAAATTTATAGATACAATCAAATGTGTATGTTTCTGTATTAATGCCTGCCAACACTAGCCACGTTTCATTCATTTTAGCAAATTCCGCACATTTATTGATTTTGTCTTCAGTATCGTCATTTATAGTTCCTGATGGATTTTTGGATTTTTTACAAGGTTTGAATTCATAAAATGCGTTCGGATTTACTTCAAGATTATTAGCATCCCAACCGTGTTTTGCTGGGATATTATTTAGACCGAGCACATCAGAGAGAAGTTGTTCATATGGTTCGTTGCATTGTTTAGATTCAAGCGTAGATTTTGCTAAACGATAAGCAACACTATGTTCGTTGGGTAGATTATCAAAATTAACAGATGTAATATGTGTATATGAAGAAAGTTTGGAATGTACTAATTCAAGTAGTCTTTTCAAATGCGCCATATACTATATTATAGTTAAATATCATTAAATTTCAATTTAAAAATATTTACATAATATATGGTTAAATGCGATAAAAAACAATCGTTTCACGAATGTGAATTAAATATATTGAGAGATGCTGTTGATAAAATAGAAACATCAGAAGGAACAAAAATGGTAAAAAACCCAGATGTTCAGCGTATGATATCCATAGTTGAAGATTTTTTACGAAAAAAGGAACTTATATGCTACGGTGGAACTGCTATAAATAATATATTACCTGAACACGACCAATTTTATAATAAAAATGTAGATTTACCAGATTATGATTTTTTTTCTAAGAACGCGTTAGATAATGCGAAAGAACTTGCCGACATTTATGTAAAAGAAGGATACGAAGAGGTTGAAGCAAAATCTGGGATGCACCCAGGTACATATAAAGTATTTGTTAACTTTGTGCCAATAGCAGATATCACATATTTAGTAGATGAAATATATGACGCAATAAAAAAGGAAGCAATAGAGATAAATGGCATATTTTATACACCGCCTGATTACTTGAGAATGTCGATGTATTTAGAATTATCCAGACCAAAAGGAGATGTGTCCAGATGGGAAAAGGTATTAAAACGTCTAACTCTTCTTAACAAATATTACCCATTAGAAGGATTTAAGTGTGATAAACAAATAACACAACGTAAAATGTCAAATAAAAGAATAGACAGTGATTTACTATTTAAAAAATTAAGAGATATATTAGTAAATCAAGGCGTAATATTTTTTGGTTCTATGGCAGTTTCAGTTTTAACAAACACATCGGGTAAGCAACACAAAAAAATAAATAAAATACCCGATTTTGATGTATTGGCGATAGAACCACAGCGCATTGCGAATGTTGTTAAAGATAGATTAAAATACTTAGGATTAATGGGTGTAACAATAAAACATAACACGAGCATAGGTGAAGTTATATCAGAACATTATGAAATTAGAGTAAATGGTGAAACTGTTATTATGATATATAAACCATTGGCATGCCACAGTTATAATGTTGTGCATTATAAAAATATGGCAATAAAAATCGCTACTATTGATACTATGTTGAGTTTTTATTTAGCATTTCTATATTCAAAAAGACCATATTATAACCCAGATCGCATAGTGTGTTTGGCAACAGACTTGTTTAATATACAAAAAACGAATAGACTTAGTCAAAAAGGATTGTTGAAGCGTTTTACAATAGACTGCTACGGAAAACAAGAAACATTGGACGATATACGTGGACATAAGACGCAAAAGTTTAAAGAATTAAAAAACAAGAGGGGAACCAGAGAATACGAAAAGTATTTTTTAAAATACTTGCCGAATGAAAAGAAAACAAAAAAACGACCAAAAAAAACAAAGCGTGTTAGAAAATCAAATTCAAAAAGACGTAAAAATAAAACACATAAAAATAAAACACATAAAAATAAAAATATTTTAAAATAATAATATAATGAAAAAAATGTTTAGCACTTACTTAAACGTTAATGTTATAAAATACGTTTTTTATATTATATTTTCTGTTTTAGTTATTATATTATTACTTCTATTAAAAAAACGAGAAGGAATGCCAAGCATATACATGACTCAGCAAGTACGTGACAATTATTACCTATCCGAGAATCAATATCGGCGTGAACATCCACCACGTACGCGACACGCACAACAATATCGGCGTGAACATCCACCACGTACGCGACACGCACAACAATATCGGCGTGAACATCCACCACGTACGCGACACGCACAACAATATAGACACATATTTACCAATTACAATAACCGTCTACTAAGAGATACATTTCAATATAGACCTTTACACGCTGGTGCGCCAGGGACAGCCCCCCCCTGATTACCTCCCGCGACAGTCAAACCCACAAGGAACATTACACCTAGGTCAATCACCAACACAACGAAAACAAATGACACCACAAGAATTAAAAGAACAAGGTGCAATGTTAGAGTTTCAACAGAAAGAAATGCTACGAAACTTTAATCAGTTTCGTATTAATATGTAATTTATTTAAATTAATCATAAATACGCCCTAACTACAAATTTATCCATAATAAAAGTAATAATACATAGAATTAATGCTAATAAAACATGATATGACATATTAGGCATACCTTCTACTCCAAATAAACCAGGTACAAAATTTCTAAACATTCGTTTTACTTGTGGAAGTTGTAATAAAATATAAACAATGCCACTAACACCATAAGATAAATATTGTTCATAACCATTAATAGAATCTTCATTTTTAGTATTTTTTGCTTTTTCATTAATAACGTCTATATTATCATGATCCCGTATATAATCCACTCGTGATTCCTGTGGTATATATGTTGGTTTAATTTGTTCATCATTAACAATATTAACAGTATTCGTAGGAATATCTCTGGATGGAAGTTTTTGTTGTGGTTGATTATCTGCTAAATTTTGCAGCACATCATTAATAGATTGTTTGGGTAATTCAGAACGAGCTGGTACATGACTTTGGTTTATACCAGTTAGTTTCTTTACTTGTTGGTTGTTATCTTCAATAACTTCAACATCATCATTATTGGCGTTTGGTAAATTATTTATACTTGTCGACATATAAAAAAAAAAGAATATATTTATTGAAAATCAACGATTCGTTTATTTTTATTGCAACTACCTGCATTAAAATTATAATTATAACATTCGTCATTAAATTTGTATGGCGCATTTTCAAGTTTGTCTAAACTGGGTGCCTTATATATTCTACAATTATCGTTATCACACGATTTTTTAAATAATGTTGCTAAACCTAATCCTAACAAAATAGATATAAATGTTTTGCCCAATTCCGTTTTAAATAAGCGATTCCAATTCATATATTATGCTTGCATTTTAAAATTTTTAAACAATTCATTTTTTTTCGCGTCCATACAATTTGTTTTCTTAGGTTTAATATTGAAGCACGTATCTGTCTTATCTTGATATTGCATTTTTTTAGCATTATCAACAGTAGGATATACGTATATTATTTTTTTACTAGGTATATGTAAATACGCATATAGTATTCCTATTGAAAAACTTATTATAAAAGCAGACATATTAATATAACCCATATATTATATAATTATATTAATCGTCGTCATTAGCATCATCTTTAGCAGATTTGGGTGTTGATTGTATTATTTTTTCTTCTAAGTTTTTAATATCATGCTTAACGTTATACATTTTATAAAATGTGTGATTATTTCGTTCGTATGATTCTATTTTACTAACATCATATTTTGTTTCCCTTATTTGTTTTAGTAACGGCATTAATATATCTTTAGTTAATAATGCATTTTCACTGAGAAAATTAATATCTCCTGATTTTTTAAATTCAGTAGAATTTTCTCTAATTTGTTTAAATGTTTCATTTAAAACATTATTATCTACCAAACTAGTTTGTATTCTACCATTAATATTTAACCGTTTACTTAATTCTTCCTTACGTTCATGAAGATGCTGATTTTCAATATTAAGTTCTACTTTTTGTTTATTAAATTTAGATAATGTTGATTCTTCATCTGTATATTTAAATAAAAAGTCTAATTTAGTTCTTATTATAGACTCTCTAATGGTGTCAATATACTTTTCTCTGGAATTAACAATATCTTCTAAATTTACAGTTAAATCTCTAGTTGCACTATAATCTAAGTCACAAGGTTCATCTGTGTCACCACATTTAATAGTATATATTTTATTATCGTTTAAAAATATTGATCCCACCTTTCTTTTACAATTAATACAAGGTGGGATATATTTTTTTGCATCAATACGTTTTTTTTCTAATGTTTTTTTTGATTTACTATAAATTTTAGTTATCGCCGATGATTTTTTTTTTTCATATTTTTGTTTAAAATTATAATACTTTTCCATTATATTACCATATCATTATTTTCTTGGTGGAAAATTAGTAATAAATTCTTGACGTTCTTTTTGCTTATCATGATTGAAAATATTTAGTTTATTAATAATATATTCCTTTTTTTTACGTTCTTTAATTATTTTTTCTTCATTTGTAATTTTATTATTTTTTCTATAATTTAAAACTATAAATAGAAAAAAAATAAATAAAAAAAATAATACAATATTAATTACAAGATTATTATAGTTTTTTCTTGTTTCGTTACACGACATAAGTGTTTTATTAAAAAAATAGGAAACACCTGGTTCTATTAATTTGGGTGTTTTCATTAATAATATACTAAAATATTATATTAGTATATTATAATCACAATGTTTGAAGCTATTAATAGTTTAAAACAAATATGTTATAATTATAGTTTGACTTGTTTATTATTGTTTGTAATTACGGTTGGTTATATTGTTAGTGGATTTTTAAAATTTTCAATATTTTTACCTATAATTGTGTCATTATTAACAGTTATTTTAGGAAACTATAGTAATAATGTTGTTATATCAATATATATTTTTACAACAATACTATTTATATTTGCAAGCGCTAACTATAAAAACCAAACATGTAAAGATGGTGAAAAACAAAAACATAAAGGAAATGTTTTTAAAGCAAGTTTAATGACATTAATTCCATATTTTTCAATTTTACCTTTAATGTATATTGTATTAAAAATATACCCTCGTCCTGAATTTATAAATATTTTTAGCGAAACGTACGGTGTTCTCGCCAATAAAATGAGAATATCAGACGGATCGGTAACACCAAATGTAAATAATATAAAACAAAACAACGGATTAATAATATGGGTTATTTTAACAGCATTATATTTGACACACGTTAGTGAAATGGTGTTGGTATTAGAACCTTGTTAAACTACAATAAAATACTAATTATATTTTAATATTTTAGGAAGCAATATAGCAAAACGTAACCCAGTATATATAACGATTGCTAATATGATAACAGAATACCATATAGGTATAATAGTTTTTGAATTATATCCTAAACCAAACTTTTTATATGTACCATCCCTATTATATATAAAGTTTGGTTTAGTCTCATATATTACATACACACATATCGTAAGTACTATAAATGATATATAAATAATATTATTTTTAATATATGTTGCGAGCATATTATATATATAATTTATAATTTATTTATAGATATTTTATAAATTAATTAAAGGTAAATAGTATTTTATAATAATGACATATACATTTGATGACATCGAACATAACTTATCACCAACGGCAGTAAAGGTAATTTGTTTAATGCTAGTTGGTGGTCTATTTACATATTATCTAACGTTTTAATAAAACTCATCCCCATCATCATTATAATCTTCTTCAGGATTTTCACCAGCGAATCCCGATAAATCATTTGTATCTTTTTCAATCTCTTGTGCACTAATTGTTTGGTCTATTATATCAATATCTTCAACGCTCTGGTCATCTAAATATACGCTGGCATTTTCGGAATAGTTTTTAATACCTTCTCTCTCAATATCATAAACGTCTCCAACATATTCAACTAATCCTTTTGTTAAACCTTTATTCCAACGCCCTAATTTATTTATTTTAAAAATATTTTCTACTTGTCTTTCTTCAATAGACATTTTTTCTAAATACGTTGTTATATCTTCTTTTTCCTTTTCTTTAGAATATAAAACCTTTTCCATTATAGTTTTTTTATTCATATTAATGTCGTTATACGATGATTGTAATATAGCGCTAATTGTTATAATAAGGTCACATATAGACGTTCTAAGAGTTTCTGGTCTTGATGATAACATATCAATTTGTTCATCATCATCGTCATCCACATTTTCCTCATCTACTAATCCTTGAATATTCATATCATCTGTTTCTGTCAAACTTACAACATTTAATTCATTCACATTTAATGGTATTAATTTTTTAAATACTGATAGTAAATAGTATTTGTGCAAATATTGTACTAAATCAAAATTAAAAATACTAAGTTTTGATTCATCCAAACTTTCTGAAAAATCAAATGGTGTATTATCCAGTAATAAAATAATAGGTTCTATCATATTTTCAAACTCTTTTAAATGCTCAATTAACTCGTCATTGTCATAAAATTGAGCAAGACCAGAGTAACTTTTTTCAATAAATGTTTGAATGTCTGTAATATGTTTTAAGGTTAGTCCCCAATATTTTGGGACATAGCAGTTAGTATAGTCCTTTTTATTTGCTATAATGTTTATAATATCTTTTAAAAAGTGTTTAATAATATTTTTTATAAATGAAACATATTTTAATACAGTATAGTCTTCACCTTTAACATAGTTAGAGTCATCTAATTGTATAAAATGTTCAAAATTTGTAGAAAATTCATCTGTTTTTCCCATAGACTCAAACAATTTTCTAACAGTACCTATATCTTTTTTACTCTTACCGTTTAATTCCAAGAATAAATATAATTCATTTTCTATTTCATTATTTTTGATACTAAGATAATTATATATACCATCAACTATAGATTTATTTTGTTTATAACTACCATAAACTGTGTATATACCTAAAAGTTTACTAATTAATTCATTATCAACATATGGACTATTTTCAAAATAGTCTAATAAATCTTCAAATTTTTCTTTATAACTTGGTATCTCTACATTAATATCTACTGAAACTATATTTCGTTTGTTTATAACTAATAACAGATTATATAAATCTGATTCTGTATAGTTTAGTCCATCACTTTTCATTATATTTATTTTTTGTTCAATTGTATCATATTTATTAAATTCTGCATTATTTTTTTTACATATTGCCAATAGATCATTACTCAATTGCGTGTCAGTGTTAAACTTACAGTAATGTATAAATGCATAATATATAGATGTTTCTGAAAATGTGTCAAGTAATTCTGGATAAATAATTTTAGTGTTTTCATTATTAACTAATACATACGGTTTATTATATAACATATATTTTTTATACATTCCTGTATATTTAGTGCTTTGTTCTATGTGTTCCACGATTGATGCTTCTTTTGATGCAAAGTACATAAGCGCATTATATTTTTTACTATGACAACACGCGTTTTCAAGATAGTTTATATCGCTGTTTGTTCTCAATAACAAATCTTCTTTATTTATTATGAGTTGAATCGTTTTTTGTATTGATAGAGATAAGTAATAGTTTTTATAGAATATAAAATTTATTTTATCTGTGTCGGTTAGATTATATTTTTCAATTTCGCCATAGTAAGATGCGTTTATTTTTTTAACAGGTGCCACATTAATAGGTATTAATGGTGGTAAAAATTGTATCCAATTTTCAAGATTATATATATCTTCTTTTAGGGTATCTAGTTTAACTGTTTTATTGTATAGTTGTTTTTCTTGAATAATATGTTTAATGTCCGGTTTTTTAATAATTTTTTTACAAATAGTTACAATTTTTTTTGTTAATGCTTTCTCTCCTGTTTTGAGAATGGTATTCCAAGGTTTTGTATTTGATTTAATTTTATTTGCAACACAAGCAATGTATGTTACACCCGTTAATTCGGTTTCAGTATTAGCCAATGGAAAGCCACTAAACGAACGAACGCAACCAGGGAATGTTTTTTTTACTTTAATTGATGGTATCTGTGTTTGTATTGTGATTATTAGCATACCCAATGTAATTAGCAAGAGCATATTTTGATAAGTAAAATCATACGGTGGTAATTTTTTTCCATCTTTTTTGGATTTTTCAATTCGTTTTTTATATTGTTCATGAGACGGAACATAATCGTCAACGCCAATAAGGGTATGTTTAATTATAAAATCGTGTGACGCAGATATGTTAATGCCTAAAAATTCAGACATAGATAACACAATATTATGTATAATTTGTGCGGTTGGATTATCGTATTGTGTTTGTTCAACTTCAATATTTAAAGTACTTTCTTTCTCCATAATTTCACGTGAAACATTTTTATAACCACTTGAGTCAAATCCTTCGTCGGCGTGTAATTCTGTCATTTTAATAGTAAATCCGCTGTGTTTATCTACCCATTTATCACCATCATCGCTTAATTCACCCTGTTCTTTACATATTTGGTCAATAACTTGATTATATTTTCCGTCTGTGAATGCTTCTGCTAATTTAACAAGAAATGATGGTAAAATCGGAATATGTGTATCTTTACATAAATACATATATGGGTTTGATTGATTATAAACTGTATATGTTTTATAGAATTTATAAATATTATGTAATCTAAGAGAGAAATCACTCTGAGCAAGAATTGCATACAATATTTTTGAATATGGTGATTCCAATGCGACGTCTTCAATAAGTGTGTCTGAAATGTTTTTTTTTATATTATTTGATAGTTGACTCTGTTGAATGTTATGAAGAAGTGATAAATTATCTAAGTCTTTTTGGAATTTTATCTTAATCTGATTTTCTATATCGGATGTATCAATGTCTATTTCTTCTTTAACACCCTCAACAATAATACGTAAAAGTTCTTCATCCTGCTCTTTTTGTGATACAGCATCTATGCATTGTTTTTTAATATATATACAACTATCTTGCATGTTACAAACGTCAGCATTGGTATCCGATGTAATTTTTGATGTTAGATCCTCGTCATACGTCCAAATATTGTTTTCTCTCCGATAGTAAGTTGTTTTATCTGGTAAACTAAGAACAGCAATATCACCGTCGCGCACAATTCGTTTACCAAGAACCATTGCTTCCGCGTCACGTTTAGCATTATTATCATTCAACCCAACATTGTTTTTTAATTTGTCAGCAAGAAAAATAATGTATTCAACTGTATTCATATCTCCTTTTGGAAATTCTTTAACTATTTCATATCTTGTGTTATCGTACTCTTTATGAAATAAAATTTCTTTATTATTGTCTGTGTATAATTGCTCGTCCGTGTTGTATTTATTTGAAATAATATATTTATCACACAACTGTTGTTCTTTACTTTCTTCTGCACCCATTTTTTGTTGACTTTCTTCCATTTTTTCTGTAATACGTTGATCAATGTTGACGTTGGTATATAAATTTCTAGCATTATTCGTTATTATAGATGTTAAACAATTCATTCCATCAATTAATGATTTACTTAAAATAGTTGTAATTGAATCTGTTTCCATTATGTTATAAAATTTCATAATTTCTGGATAGTCATCTAGATTAAATGGTAAACGATATCTCTCAAATATATAATTTTTTAACCCAGAATATTTATTAAACTGTAATTTATTTTGCGAAAATTTTTTTTTGTAATTAAGTATTTCTTGAATAACATAATTATACATTTCTTGATACTGTTTGAATGTAAAATCTTTATGATAAATAAGGAACGGTTCAAGTTGTTTTACCAATGATTTAAATGAATATACATTCTTTAATTTATCTTTAATTAACATGAACGAATCTTTAATCCTAGGAATAATATGTTTTAAAAATCGTTCATATATATCCTCTTGACCATATAAATTAGTATCCAACATTATAAGTTTTTGATTTATGCCAAAATCATTATATGCAAGCGGTGTACTTAGTGTATCTATAGTTGCAGTATAATCATCAACATCGGTGTCTCTATTGACTATAAAATTTGATTTATTACTGTGAACATTAACTCTTTCTAATAATGAAGTCATAGGTAAATATAAATTACTGTATTGATATTGATCAAATGGTTTGATTAAAAACCCGATTATATCCAATGTATTTGATGGTGTCATTTGATCAACTTTTGTTATAATATTACTCCCCTGTTTATCAATTATAACTAACTTTTGCAAACCTTTAACATAGTTAACATTATTCATAAATGTTTGATTAACAATGCCTGTATCATCTGAATCGTCTGTGGTATTAACTACTGACGACTCCAATGAATCATAATTGTTTATAACTGTATTTATAATACCATTTACATCTATTGATGATATTGCAGACGGTATATCATGTTGTAAGAATGGTGTATAATAGTCATCAATATTATTATATAACGATGTATAAACGTTGTTAATTTTATCTACGCCAACAGTATTTTCAGTTTGATTTATCTCATCAAGAATAGATTTTTTTAAAACATAGTTTTTAATATCTTCCACATCATCTTCGTTTACATCGTATATTTTTTTTACATTTTTTACAACAGGTGATATCCATTTAATATCAAACATGAACGAATTTAAGTATTTTAAAAGAGGTTTATTATCAATACCTTTGTACTTAACGAGCGTTGGATTGTTTTGGTTGTCAAACATAGAAAATTCTTTACGAAGTTGAACGTATCTATCAATCATTTTGTGAATTTCATTAATTCTTTTATATGTTCTTTCACTTGTTGGAATGCCAGAAAGAAAGTCATCCATCATATCATTTGTTTGTGTTTCAATTCCATAACGCATTTCGTCCTCGGCAACATCTACTAATTGTGTTATAGAATCTAATTCTTCACCGAATGTAATCGCGTCGGCATCAAAAATAACTTCTTTAATTTTTTCCTTTACAAATAAATCAGTCGGTTGCTGTTGGATATCACTCTCAATAATATCATCATCTTCTAATGTCTCATTAACCGGTGTTTCTTCTACAGGTGTTTCTTCTACCGGTGTTTCTTCTAAACCCAATGTTATTTTTGTCTCAATTGGTTCTTCCTCTTTTTTATCTAAAGGTTTTGTAATTTCAGAATAATCGTCTGGAGCATCTCGTACAGTAATTATAACGTTTTGTAAAGGTCCTTTGTATTCAAAATCAAAATACAGCGTGTTTTTATCAGGCCACGTAACAACCTCAATCATATCCTCGTCCGTATTAACAATCTTTGCCGTCAGTATTATTGGAACATCTTCAGTAAACTGTATATTTACCCACATACCTGGTTTTAATCCTTTTTGAAGAACATATCCTTTATCTTCACTTCTATTTAGTAATTCAATTGACTCTATTGATTTATTTGTTAATACTCCACCATTAATAACTAAATTCAATTCTACACTTTCGTTTACTAATCTTAAATTACCTTCATTTATATATTCTATTAAAAGCACTTGATCGTTTAATGTTCTGTCTGTTGGAGAATTTATTTTAATGATATCTCCTAATTCTAAATGTGTTGACATTAATATAATTGTATATTATAATTTATAGAATATTTAAATGTATAAATAAATCATATGTATGCATTTAAATAATATATTAAACATCAATAAAGATCGTATTTTATGTAAGACATTTAACAAATATAAATTATATAATTACAATAAATATTTAGTTAATAATGAAAATATAGATAACCTTGGTATATTCAGAAGTATTGTATTTAAGAATCAAGAATGTGTGTGCATATCTCCCAGAAAATCATATGAATTGAATTATTTTATAAAACATAATCCTACTTATTATATTGAAGAATTTATTGAAGGCATTATGATAAATTGTTTTTGGGATGATGAAAAATGGCATATTGCTAGTTATGATTTAGTAGATAATACTGACACTAGAGAATTATTTAATAAACATTTTAATGAAAATAACTGGAATAATTTAAATAAACAATATAATTATTCGTTCGTTTTTCAACATCCGTCGTTTCCTATAATAAATAACAAGGAGGCAAAAATTTATATTATTGATATATTTGATCCAAAAAAACTTTGTTCTGTAAATTCAAACAGTTCATCAATCGCATTAGAAAATATATTAATTCCTAAACAAATATCATTAACATTAGATGAAGCCATACAAAAATATTGCTTTATAGATAGTGATTATACTTTTAAAGGATTGGTTTTAGTTAATGATAATAAACGAACTAAAATTAGAAATTCTGCATTTGAATATTATAAATATATTCATAGTAACAATACAATATCTTTAATTTTTGAATTTTGTTATATGTATAAAAATAAAACGATTACCCATTACATATTAAAACATGGAAAAGAAACGTATTCAATGATTAAAAAAATGTATTATAATACTACATATAATATATATATTAGTTACAGAAACATATATATAAGAAAAACAGATAGTATAAATAATTATAGCGAAAATAAAAAAAATATATTGTTAGCATTGCATAAAAAATATATGAACGAATTAATGCCACGCAGAAAATATATAACAAAAAAATATGTAATAGCGCACACGAACAGTCTTTCATCATACGAAATGTTTATTTTTATCAGCGATATTAGAATATTTTACAAGTTTCTAAATAAACTTAGAATCTAGATCTTGTAAATATTTAATAATTAATTCAGATGAGCGTTTAATCAAAGATCTTGCTGTTTCTTCATTTGAATCATCGCTATTAAATGCTAAACGTATTATAGAATAAGAATCGTGTGGATGGAACTTTTTAAAACCTACAAATGATAAGATTTTTTCCTTTTCATAAAAGTTTTGATAAAGAATGTATTGTAAAATATATCCGGCGGTATAGTCATCTTCTATTTGTATATCATAACCATTTTTAATAATATTTTCCGGACGTGTAATGATATAGTCGTTTCGTTCCATATACTTTCTAAACATACTAATTAGTAAATCTATTGCTTTTCTAATTATTTCTAAATTACTAAATACTCCAACTGTTTCAAGTTTGAAATTATAAATATTCGGTTTGACAATTTTAGTACCATCACCAAGCATCCAGTTTTTCTTTTTAAGCGCTTCTGTTTCGGGTGTATCATCTTTTTCTACGATAGTATTTTTTATACTATCCCAGACAGCATTCTGGTTAACTATATCTTTTTCGTAAACAAACGTACAAGTATGCGCCACATTATAACATCCTAACACAGACGCAGTTGAAATAGACATTTTTGCTTTACATTTAAAATGTTCTCCAGGAATTTCATCGTTAATGCGTGGTCTGAGGCGACAAATAATTATGTAATCACCTGTCATTTTATTCGGAGGGAACATTTTATTAGCAACATCATCCGAAATATATGTATTTGCATTTAAGTCAAACAATTTAATGTCATTGGTCGTAACATTAATTAGATTCTCTGTATCATTCTGTTTATCAATATGAATTTCAAATGTGTCAACTGGCGTTGAAAGATCAGATATATGAATCGGAATACAACTAACGCGCTGTTTTATAATTTCATTATTAAATCTTGATGTATTAATTTCAATCTTCAACTTATTTTTTTCTTCTGGCGTTGTTTCAAATACAAATGTTGGTATACTGGAAATAATGATACGTCTAATTGCATTAACTATACAAATTGGTGAATTAATGGTGAATGTAAATATTGGTCCGTTGTTTATGATGTTTGTGATAGTCATTTATATATTTATTAAATAATAATTATTTAATCAATTTTAAATTAAATACATAATAATAATAAAATTATGAAGTATATATTGTACTATAGTAATTTTTGTGAACACTGTAAACAACTATTAATAATATTAGCAAAACAAAAGGTGGCGGTAGATGAAATTAGTTATATATGTATAGATAAAAGACAACAGATGGATGATGGTAATGTTTATGCTGCGTTAGATAACGGTAGATTAATACCAATTCCGAAAAACATAAATTCTGTCCCATCTTTAGTATTGTTAAATCATGGAAACAGTGTTATTATAGGTGATAGCATTCTTACACATTTTAAGACACCAAATAAACAAGCAATGTTAGAAGACCCATCAGCGTTCTCATTTACTGAAATGTCTGGTGCGTCAGATAAATATTCATATTTAGATATGTCAACCGATGAATTATCTGCAAAAGGATCAGGTGGACTAAGAATGATGCACGATTATGTATCACTTGATCATAATCAGCGAATTGAAACTCCACCAGAAGATGAAGCCGTAAAAACGGATGTTTCAATGGAAAAATTAATGAAGCAAAGAGAAGGAGAAATTAATTTAAATAGATAATATTTAAAAAATATAATGGATAACCCAAAAATAATATATGCTAAAGCATTCAACAATCATCTTTTAGAATTTTTTGATGATTTAATTTTAATATTCCCAAATGAAAAAGATATATCTATTGGTAAAAAATCGTGTCAAACAATTATAAATATGAACATTACTAGTATTTTAAAAATTTGGTATAGATATTCATATCAATATCATGAACAAATAGAAAATGGTGATATATCTTTTTTTATGGAAAAGGATTATAGTTCAGATATAGAAAATGCCTATACGAAGTCTGAGGCGGAAGATGTTATAAAACGTTTACGTGATCCAATCAGATTATTAGATAATGCAAACAAAGAAAAAGCTATGAAATATATACAAAATTTAACTAAAATCTCTAAAGTATTTATAGAGTAACTTATTTACATTTATTTGTATTATTTAATTCCTTTTTGTATTTATACTTTTGTTTTGCATCATACATTGTTGTTGGATTAAAACTATTAATATCCATTTTAGTAAATTTTCTATTAATAAAAGCGCCCCTCCCATCATTGGTTATAGTTTTATCAGAATAAGTAAATTTTTTTTTGTTATTAATGCAAGACATTGTGTTACTAAGACGTCTATCGTTGCTTCTCCATGAACCTAAACTAGCTTGAAACATACCATTGGTCTTATTTCCATTAAAGTTATTACATCCATTACATCCCATTATATATAATTGTAAGAAAATATATTTGTTAATTTAGTTTTTCTTTTTCTTTTTCTTTTTCTTTTTCTTTTTATTTTTTTCATTTTCAAACTTTAATCTTTCGTTTTTAGAATGACGTACTACTACACTTGATAAACGACTTGTTCTTCCACCAGAACTTTGAACTTGACCAAACCCTGCTGCACTACCACCCATGCCAGAACCCTTAAATGTTGAGTTTGCCGTAGAATTACCATTGACACATGCCTTTATGCTAGACAATCTGGAACCAGTACTTTTATCTGCAAATTTATTTGTTTTGTATAGATCCCACGGTGGTAAATTGCAATCTCTTACTTGTGTGTATTGTGGTATAGAATTGCTCATTATATATATTAACTAGATAATATTATTATTTAGAACATTGTAATATGTATAAATATTGGTTTTCATATTGAACTGGCATCATATCTATTTTTCCATTTAATAAAAATCCTTCTTTTAGAGCATTTTGTATAATATTATTTTGCTTTTCCATAAATAACGTATGAATGTTTTTTCTTACTTTGTTATTTTTGTCTATCATTTTTTCTTCAAATAATCCAATATTTTTTTTATTAAGTGTTTTAAATTGTGCTTTATACTGAAACCCTTCAAATATAACAGCTGATTTAGTAATACGTTTTTTTGCTACACTTTGAGGACTAACAATAACTAATGGATTTGACAATGAAACCATTGGATCAAATGTATCACGGTTTACTAAATGTAATATTAAATATCCACCTGGTTTTAATAAATTATAACATTTTTTAAAGAATGCTGTTTTATCCTTTATGTAATATATTGTAAAATACATACATAATATGTGTGAGTATAATTCTTTATTATCTTTAAATGTCGTCATTATATCGCCTGTTTTAAAATAACATTTAGGATATTTCTTTTTTGAACTTAACACCATTGCTTCGGATTTATCAATTCCAACAGCATTCATATTATTTGCACATAACGAACCTACATGATGACCGTTTCCTGACCCAATATCTAATATTGTTGATTTTTTTTTTATTTTGGTAACACGCGTGATCTCTTCTATTTCGTAATCAATCTTATTTTTATCATACATTAATTTATCGTAAACGTCACAGTAAAATGTATCAAAAATATTATCATTTGTTTTTAACGTAAATTTTTTTTTCTGATCCAAACCTTCAATATATTTCTTTTCTTTGGCGATCCTAAACATATAAAATGCTAAATATGCTAATATTAATATTAATAGTATTCTTACTAAAACAATAGGTTGATTTTCATTTTTTTTCATATATATTTATTATAATAAAATATGAATGATATTAATGACGTTAGAACTATTGATGAATTTAAAAATATGACATTTTCTGGTTATAAATTGTCTGAAGTAAAAAAAGAATTAATTAATTGTATTTCCAATAACAGAATAGAAAATTTGTGTTATTGGGTGTGTGAATTAATATGCTCAGCGCATTTTTTACTTCTATGGGATATTATTATTTTATATATGTCTAAATATATTCATAGTGGTAACGTTAAGTTATGTCTATATTTGGATTTACGATATTCAAAATTTAAAGATATTATAAATAAAGGTTACATTGACAATGAATTAAAAATGCGAAATAGTGAATTGATAAGAAGAATATTTATCGAAGTTATATGTGTTGTCGCATTTTCTAATAAAAAATATGAAATAAAGCGAGTAAAGGTTGAAAAAACAGATTATAAGATTGAAAATTTAAAGGGGAAATTAAAGGCAGACAGTTTAAAATATGTTGATGCTATTTTTAAAGACGGTGACCCCAAAGATTTATTTATGGCGCTTAATGAATTCATGTATCATCTTACAGAGACGAAGGACATTATATGGGTATGTTATTGGATAGAGTGGATGTTACAATATGAGTTACGGTGCAAAAAAAACAAAGAATCGTGTGAGACAATACCTAGAGATTATGATGTGGAAGATAAGTATAACAAAGATATTATATGGTTAATATGGGATGGTTTTAAACATACTATGAATAATATGAATTTTCATAACAATAAAGAACTTATAAATAAATTGTTTAATGCATTATTATCATTGTTTACTATACGATATTCAACTTCGGTTAAGCGTAAGCGAATATATATTCTGTATATGGTTGGATCAATATTGATAGAAAAAATGGACTATTCTATTAAAATTATAAATAATAAGAGTAAAATTGATACAATTGTAAATAATAATGGCAAACTGTTTAAACAAATAAAGAAAAACGAAATAGTTAAAAAGGGTAAAGGATCGTTGTCAAATACGGGTGATTGGAATGAGGGAAATTTAGAGAAAACACTAAAATTATTGGAGTTGATGGATTCTGTTTAATCAAACAGACGGTAACATATTACGTGTGTTGTTTATTTTATCAACAACATAATCCATTGGATATTTTACTTTATTGTAAACATTATCTATAAAGTCAATGTGTTCACTCATTTTTTCACAATTACCTTTGACATCTGTGTGTAATAAAATTAATATTTTATCTATATCTTCTTGTAATTTATCTACCTTTTTGGATAAGGATAAGAGAGAAACTTCATCGTTTTCATCTTCGTCTAAATAAATAGATTCGTTCATATTGTCCTTAACATCACTGTCAACAGGTACATTCATTATAAATATGCAACAAATTATTTTGCAAGAAATAACTAATTCGGACCGGTAGACGGCAAGCCTGCTTGGTTGTCTGGACCGCCGTACAAAGGGTTTGGGAAGCGTTCAACGTTGCGGTTCCCGCCTGTAATATGCGGCGGCGGCGGCAGCGCGGGCGCAGGCGGCCGCGGCAGCGCGGGCGCAGGCGGCCGCGGCAGCGCCTGCGCGGTGGGAAAGGTGCGGCTGCTGCCACCTACATAGATCGCCCCCGTTATCGGTTGATCAGGGGGCGTGCCTTGGGCAGTCAAGCTGGCTTCCCGCCTCCTCTCCACTCTCCCTCTGATAGTCGGCCCCCCTGCCGCCGCGGCCGCCCCCGCAGGCGCTGCCGCGGCCGCCTGCGCCCGCGCTGCCGCCGCAGCTTCAAATGCTGGACGGTCCGCCATTGTGGCCATTGTGTCTAAATTATAGGGAACCGACTTGCCGGTTGTTCGACCTCTAATGCTTGGACGCGTAACGGTGCGTGGCTCCCTCCCACTCCACAAACCTAATCCTTTGGGGTTTCTCTCAATTATTTCCGTGATATGTCTTTTTATGGCAAGCTCATTTTCACTCAGTGGCCTTGTGTGTACATTGTTGGGGGCATAAACACTATCTGGTCCAAAATCTGCCGCGCGCGCCGTGCTGCGGGGAGCCTTTCTAGTTAACCACCTCCCCCCTTCTCTAAGTGTTCTATCGTAAATTAAATACAACAAAACAAGTACCAACACAAACAAAACGAACGATAACATCGGTTTTAAATTTCTGTCCTTCATTATTGTCCTAAATAACTTCATTATATTATAGCAATAGAAAAATAATATTCTGATAATATAAGTATTTTTATACCAACTTATGATTATCTCTTTATAATGAGATACTAACTTGGTTGAGTAATATCACCCGTTATTAAACTTTATATTTGAACAAAAAATTAATTAAAAACCATAACCAGTTTGATGAGTCCTTCTTACTGGTCCACCAAAACCACCTAATACAGATTCTTGAGATGAACCAGAGTCTCTTCTTTCTAAACGCCTGAAGATACTCATGTCTGAATGTTTACCACTAACAGGCATACGTGCAGGATTACTAAACATTGCCAAATCTCCAGAACTAGATCTTACAGGAAATGGATTTACAGGAAATGGATTTTCGTAATCAGATACTGACCGGGGGACAGAGGGAGGTAATTCAAAATCATCGTCGCTGGTACTGCTGGTACCCCCATCAGATGATATTCTTCTAATTGCCCCTGATTTAGGACCAAATAGCTCATTGTAAACACTACCAGTACTACCAGTACTACCAGTACTACCAGTACTACCAGTACTACTCATAGAATCGGTTCTTTTAATTGGCCCTCCTCCAACTGGTGATGCTGGTATTAAAGGGGGACCAGCATACCCTGTTCTAAGTGATGCTGGTAAAAGTTGGAGATCAGCAGGCGCTCCTCCTCCAGCAGGCGCTCCTCCTCCAACTGGCCTTTTCCTCATGGCTCTCCTTTTTGTAGGACCCAATTTTGATCCAAAATTCCGCCCCACAGTGTGACTACGACCTACCTTCTGGTTATGCTCCAACTGTTTACCTCTTGGACTGTATGCTAATTCTGACCTCCTTGGTAGTAGGGATTGTGTTTGCTGTTTAGATCCTGATGACCTCCCTGCTAGTAGGGATCCTCTCGCTCCTTCTCTAAGTGTTCTATCGTAAATTAAATACAACATAACAAGTACCAACACAAACAAAACGAACGATAACATCGGTTTTAAATTTCTGTCTTTCAAAATAGTGCTAAATACGTTCATTATATTATAGCAATAGAAAAATAATTTTCTGATAATATGAATTTTGGAATTGTTGCTATTATAACATCGGCAACAAATTTTGTTGCAAGAAATAACTAATAATAATTGAAAATATAAATGCTAATGCACCCGAATGACCGCTACCGACTGTTTCGTAAAATTTGTCCAACGATGTTCCGAACACAGAAAGTTTTTCAATAATAACATCAATAACATATCCTAAAATATATGCCAAACAACAATAGTGTGCTAATTGTAAACCTGTTTTCGGCATATAATATCCTAGGGTAACGCTTGACAACATCATTAAACACACCACCGCCACCACGATAGTTACCCCAGCATAAACACCACCTTCAACAATATATTTATCTTTAAAATAGGGTGCCAAACTTGCGAGTGATTTATATTGGGTTAGGGTAGACAGATCGTTCAGTATAATATCCGCTACAAAACTGACAATAAAATTTATAAATATGAATGTAAACACATTATTCATAAATATAACAAATATAATAATATGTATAAATTATGTATACATAGTTAAATGTTTATCATCTTTTTTATTATCATTTCGTGATGCCAACTTTTTAAATCCAGCATTCATATCATCTAAAGAAATCATTCGTTTAATGACACATTCCTTTCCGAATATTCGCCTGGAGTGCGCAATCTTAATTTTGCTAACTAACAATTCTATATCACGACCATAATACTTAAACGTCTCTATTTTATCACTGAACCATGATTCATTAATTTCGTCGGATAATTCCCATTTAATATGTTGTATTTTTTTTTGCAAAATTTCATACAATTCTTTTTCTGAATACTTTTCAATCTTGTATTTCCATATAAAACGCGATTCAAGTCCTTCATTATAACTGAAAAAACAGTCTTTTATTTCTTTTTCATAACCTGCAACAATAACCATAATATCGTTTTTATGATCGCTGAGTGCTTCACATAGGGTGTCAATACATTCTTTAGAAAAACTATCAGTTTTGTCACTGTTTCCAAGTGAGTATACTTCGTCGATAAACAATACACCACCCAGACATTCTTCAATTACTTTTTTTGTCTTAATTGCTGTTTGTCCTAAAAATCCTGCGATCAAGTCGCTACGCGTGACTTTCATAAATGTATTATTTTTAAGAATACCGATTTTCATAAATATCTCACCGATAATTTTAGATATTTCTGTTTTACCCGTTCCAGGAGGTCCGCAAATAATAGTGTGCAAGTAGTCGTCACCATTGTGTAATCCTTGCAAATAATATAATATTTGATCAATTATATTATTTTTTATTTCTAGCATACCCACCATTGATGCTAATTTTTCCAATGGTTCTTTAATAGTATGTAATAATTTAAAATTAATGTTATATTCAATGTATGGTATAATAGAATATTTATTTATTAGTTTAAGAACATCATCTAATGTATCTATTCTATCATTAATATTTATTTTATGTATTTTATGAACCATTGGAAAAATTGTATTAAAACTGTCTTGATTATTAATATGTGTTTTATTATCTAAATTTGTAATAAATTTATTATAATCCATTCTATATTTTAGTAAATAATATTTAAATTGAAATAGAGAAAAAAATATAAGTTATACAACAGATGTCAAACAAATGTTCTGAAAGATATGATACCAATGAATATAACGACGACAATGAGTGGAATTGGGATATAATTCAGTCTTATTATGAAAAGGGGCATTTATTACAATTAGTAAAACATCAAATAGAGTCATATAATTACTTTATAGAACATCAAATCAAAGAAACAATAAATATGTTTAATCCTATACATATTTCATCTGACCAATATTACAATCAAGAATTAAAAACGAATGGACTAGAGATAGTTATTACGTTTGGAGAATTTTACTTACACAGACCACAAATTCATGAAAACAATGGTGCAACAAAAATTATGCATCCGAATGATGCAAGATTGCGTAACTTTACTTATTCTTCAAATATGACTATTGATATAAACATTAAATTAATTATAAGAAAGGGTGAAGATATGTCAAACGTTCAGTATATTTATAAAAAAATGGATAAAGTTCATATAGGTAAAATACCGATTATGTTAAAGTCCAACATATGTGTGTTAAAACAATTACAGCATTATTCACCCGATGTAACGAAAGAATGCAGACTAGATACTGGTGGATATTTTATAATAAATGGTGGAGAAAAAACAGTTTTGAGTCAAGAGCGTGCGAGTGAAAATAACATTAACTGTTTTGATCATCGTAAAAATGGTTCTAAATGGGATTGGATAGCAGAAATTAAGTCTGTTCCTCACGACAAGATTATCTCACCAAAGCAACTAATGATATCTATTTTATCAAAGACGAATCAATTTGGAAATCCGATTAATATATCAATACCAAGGACAAAAACACCAATACCTATCTGGGTTGTATTTAGAGCGCTTGGTGTTATATCAGATAAATCAATTTGTGAGAAGATTATTTTGAATTTAAATAATAAAAAATATAAAAAGATATTGTTCTTTTTGAAAGCATCAATTGATGCTAGCAACGACGTGCAAACTCAACAAGAAGCACTAGATTATATAAAAAACACAATTACGTTTATACCATTTAATATGGATAAAGAAACAGGTGATAAAAAGAAAACAGAATTTGTCAATAATATTTTAGAAAATGACTTGTTTCCGCATTGTATTACAGTATCAGACAAAATATATTATTTTGGATATGCAATTAAATGTTTGATTGAAACTAGTTTTGGGTGGCGAAAATGCGACGATCGTGATTCGTACTGTAATAAAAGAATAGACACGCCTGGCATTCTACTCAATAATTTATTTCGTAATTATTTCAATAAGGTTGTAAAAGATATGACAAAACAAGTTGTTAGAGAAATTAATAACGGTTCTTGGAAATCAAATAATGATTATGCTAATATTATAAATGTAACAAATATTTATAAAATTGTTAAGGGTAATACAGTAGAAAACGGTATTAAACGCGCATTGGCAACAGGAGATTTTGGCATTAAAAGTGTAAATTCGTCTAAGGTAGGTGTTGCACAAGTTTTGAATAGATTGACATATTTAAGCGCAATTAGTCATCTTAGACGTGTAAACACACCTGTAGATAAAACTGGTAAATTAATCCCACCAAGAAAACAACATAACACATCATTCGGGTTTATATGTCCTGCTGAGACACCAGAAGGGGCATCTATTGGCATAGTTAAAAATTTAACATATTTAGCACATATTACAATTGCGTCAAATCCAAATATTATTTACGATTATTTAAAAGATCATATATTGTTTCTAGATGGATTGGGTGACAGAAACTTAGATGTAATGACTAAAGTATTTGTAAATGGAAATTTTGTAGGTTGTAGTGATGATTCAATGGTACTCTTTCATCAATTGAAAGAATTAAAGTACAAAGGTATTTTCAACATATATACATCAATCATGTTTGATTATTCAAAAAATATTATTAAGATATTGACAGGTGCTGGTAGAATTATGCGTCCACTTTTAAAAGTAAAAAATAATAAATTATTGTTATCCGATGATGTAATCTTAAAGTTGAGGCGAAAAGAATTAGTGTGGGATGACTTATTAACCAATCAAAATATACTAGAATCAATAATAGAGTATGTTGATGCAGAAGAACAGAGTTATTGTATGATTGCGATGTTTCCTAAGAATTTAGATAATAAAAATAATAATTATACTCACTGTGAAATACACCCAAGTACATTGTTTGGGTTGTTGGCATCTTGTATTCCTTTTCCTGAAAATAATCAGTCTCCTAGAAACTGTTATCAGTGTGCCATGGGTAAACAGGCAATAGGTATATATACAACAAATTATGCGCAACGTATGGATAAATCAAGTTTAGTATTGACAACGCCAACCAGACCGTTGGTAGATACACGAATTATGAATATATTGGGGTTAAATAATATTCCATCTGGCACTAATGTAATTGTAGCAATTATGGCTTATACGGGATTTAATCAGGAAGATTCAGTTATTATGAATAAGGGTGCGATTGATAGAGGATTATTTAGTGTTACCACATATAAAACAGAAAAAGATGAAGATAAAAAGGTGTTTGGTGACGAGGAAATTCGTGGAATTCCAATCGCATCAAAAACAAAAGGAATTAAGTTTGGTAATTATGATAAATTAAACGCACAAGGATTTATTCCAGAAAATACACTAGTAGAAAATAGAGATATTATCATTGGTAAATATCGTCCAATAAAACAGAATAAGAATGATAATACAAAGACGATTAAATTTTATGATCAAAGCAAGGTTTATAGGACTAAAGAAGAATGCTATATTGATACGAATTATGTTGACACCAACGGTGATGGTTATAACTTATGTAAAGTAAAAATTAGGACATATAGAAAACCTATCATTGGAGATAAGTTTAGTTCTCGTCATGGGCAGAAGGGTACGGTTGGAATTATATTGGATGAGGAAGACATGCCTTTTACGGAAAGCGGCATACGTCCAGATATTATTATCAACCCACACGCGATTCCTAGTAGAATGACTATAGCACAGTTAAAGGAAACATTGTTGGGAAAGGTTTTGCTAGAATTGGGTATGTTTGGTGATGGTACTAGTTTCAATAACGTAGATATTAACACGATAACGGAAGAGTTACTAAAATTAAATTATGAAAAAAATGGTGACGAAACACTAATGAATGGAATGACAGGCGAGCAGATAGAAACACGAGTATTTATTGGTCCAGTATTTTACCAAAGACTAAAACATATGGTCAATGATAAACAACATAGTAGAAGCACGGGACCAATGGTTATATTAACAAGACAGCCTGCCGAAGGTAGGGCGCGTGACGGTGGATTGCGATTTGGAGAAATGGAACGAGATTGTATGATTTCGCACGGTGCTTCTCGTTTTACAAAAGAAAGAATGTATGATGTGTCAGATAAATATTCTGTATCTATTTGTAATAAATGTGGTCTAATTGCATCATTTAATAAAGAGTATTCAATTTATATGTGTAATAATTGTGAGAACCGTGTTGATTTTAGTAATGTTGATATTCCATATAGTTGTAAACTATTATTTCAAGAGTTGATTACAATGAATGTCGCACCAAGAATGATAACTGAATAAATATTAATAGTAAAACAAATATATATTTCATATTTTTTTGTTTATATATATTATAATGAACAAATATCTTATAGAATTTTTAGGAACTATGTTTTTAACATTTGTTATTCTCTCTATTGGTGAAGCATTACCAATAGGTTTAGCACTTACCATTGCAATATATTTAGGAGGTGCTATATCTGGTGGTTATTTTAATCCTGCAGTATCTATTGCAATGGCGGTTGGTAAAAAAATAACAATGACTGAGTTGGTACCTTACGTAGGAGCACAAGTATTTGGTGCTCTTGTTGCTTTGCAGTTAAGTAAAATGTTATAATTATAATATACGAGCATCAAAAATACAAATTAATAAATACTATTTACTAAAATAAAATATTATTTATTGGTATGTCAAAAACAATTAATATTTCACATTTTAATGTAAATGGTCCAACAAAAAAGCAAGATAAAAAACCACGCAAAAGAAGTATAAGTTCGCATGTGAAAAAGAATGCGAACGAAGTGAGACGTAAACTATTAGATAAATTAAAAAATAGAGTGAATGAAAGTAATTCTCTTATAACAAATACGAAGAATGATCATATAAGTAACAATGATAGTAATACAAAAGTGAATCTATCAACGTTTGAAGAAACAACACAATTTTTAGAAGGTTTAGTAAAAAAAAAAGATAAACAGAGAGAATTAAATAGAATAAAAAGTCAAGCACGAAACAATCATAGTCAAACCCAGAAAAATATTTCAACCGAAAATCAGGCACTTGTTATAAAAGAAACAATTATAAAACCCAACAGTTTACCTAAGAAATCTATTAGTCAACACGGAGGACGCAATCCATCAATACGTATGAAGCGGCGTACATCAAAAGTTGCAAATGTCGCAATAAAATCTGATCCACCCTTTGGCATTTTAAAAAATGGACGAAAGAAAACATACAGACAATATTATAACAAACCAGTGCAGATACAGACCACATCAACCACAGACATATTGCCCATGATTTCATCAGGTGGAACCCCACAAGCATTTTTTCCAGAAACACGTGCCGAACGACTAGAACAATATAAACAGAGTTTACCAAAATCAAGGCGAAAATATACAATCAAGCGAAAATTTAAACTAGGGTATGATAAGAAAAAAAACGAGGTTTCTTTTCTTAAAAAAAATAAAACTATGAAGGTTAAATATTTGGAAACGGTAGATGATATAAATACAACATCACTAGGTGATAAAAAAGTATATTTGCGAAGACGGGGATTATTGCAAACAGGTAGTGAATTGCCAAACGAACTGCTGTGTGAAATGTATAGAGACGCTGTTCTATGTGGTGATGTAAATAATGATATAGAAAAAGACCTAAACATAAAAATAGAATAATATAATTGCGAATGGCACTGTACAAACGTTATTTTAACGACACTCAGTCTTATATTGATACATATGGTGAGAAAACAGTTTTGTTAATTCAAGTGGGTGCATTCTATGAAATATATGGTAAACAAGATAAATCTACTGGTGAAATTACTGGCAGCAGTCTCTCAGCAATTTCAAAATTATGCAATCTCAAGGTTGCTAAAAAACAAGAGATAAATAAATCCGACAATTTAGTTATGATTGGTTTCCGAGATTATAGTTTAGACAAATATGTACCACTATTGACAAACGATGGTTGGACAGTCCCTGTTATAAATCAAGATGCTGCAACATCTAATACCACACGCAGTTTGTTTAAGATATTTTCACCTGGCACAACCTTCATAGCAGATGATAAGTCTATTACCAATAATATAATGTCGGTATGGATTGAAAAAAAATTCGCAAACTCCATCTCTCCACAGGATTCGCTTATTTGTGGCATTTCTACCATAGACATTTATACGGGAAGGTCATATATTCACGAATATAGGCTCTCTTCGTTCAAACATATTCCATCCAGTTACGATGAACTAGAACGGTTTTATTCTACATACAAACCCAAAGAGATTCTGTTTATCTATAAAAATTTGCAAGATAGTGATATTGAAGACATTATTAAGTTTTTAAATATTTATGCACCTGTGCGGAAAATATCATATTTGTGCGATTTGGTAAAGCGATGCGAACAACAAATATACCAACACGAACAATTAAACAAGTTTTACAAAATTACAGATTATAGTGATTTTTGCGAGAGAACACTGTTGAATGAATACGAAGTTGCCAAGCAAAGTTTTTGTTATTTATTGGATACAATATTTATCCAGAACAAAGATCTCATTAAAAATATAACCGAACCTCTTATATATGATTACAGTAACAATATCATATTGGCGAACCACTCACTCAAACAACTTAATATGATCAGTGTTGATAATAATTATATTGGTAAACTGAGTTCTGTTGTAGACTTTCTCACATATCATTGCGCAACTGCAATGGGTAAACGACAGTTAAAACAGCAAGTGTTAAACCCTACTAGTGATGCTAAAAGTCTCAATGATAAATATTCAATTATACAGTACGTTAAAGAGAGAACAGAATTATTCAATCCAATCGCAAAACAGCTTCGTTCTCTCTTTGACATTGAGAAATTCTATAGAAAAATTATATTAAAAAACGTGAAACCGGTTGACATGGTTTCTCTCTATGAAAACATCCAAATCATTATTGATATTTACAGAAATTTAAGTAATGACCCACTTTTTTCAACATATTCAAACAGATATAATATTAAAGAATGTTGTGATATTATTTCATCGTTTATATATGATACACTAGATTTTGATAAATGTGAAAGTGACATTGATTGCAATATTTTTCGTACAGGAGTACATCCATCTATTGATAATCTAGTTGATAAACTTGATCTAGAAACAGAAAAGTTGTACGTGGTCAGAGAATATTTAGAATCCCTCATTATTCAAGAAAAACGCGGTAAAAATAATGCAGTGGAAATTAATAAAACAGACAAAAATGGATATTCATTATTACTTACTAAGCGTAGAAGCACATTAATTAAAAGTGTACTATCTAAACAGTCTTGGAACAATAAAAATATTATTTTAGAATTAAAATCGGGGGATTCGTTCGCTCTTGCTGTAGATAAATTACAGTTTATTCAATCCACGAGCAGCAAAGTTCGTATTGAAAATAATATTATTAAAGATATTACTCGTAATATTGAAGTTTATAGCAGAAAAATAATTGACGAAGTGGGACTTAACTTTAATATATTTGTAGAACAGTTTCTAAATTATAGAGAACAAATGATGAACATGATCCATTATGCGATTGATATTGATATTTATATTACACAGGGGATTATGTCACACAAATATAACTATTGTTGTCCCACTATAGTAAATGAAAATAAAGATGTAAAAGCAAATGGTGCATCGTTTGTGGATGCGAAAAATATGCGTCATTTGTTAATCGAACAGTTACACCAACAAGAATTATATGTTCCAAACGATGTTTCGTTGGGAAAGGGACAGAATGGGATCTTACTATTTGGCACAAATGCTGTTGGTAAGTCCAGTTTAATAAAGGGGTTGGGTATTTGTGTTATCCTAGCACAATCTGGAATGTTTGTTCCTTGTTCAGCGTTCACGTACAAACCATATCAATCTATTTTTACACGTATTCTAGGAAATGATAATATATTCAAGGGACTCAGTTCGTTCGCAGTAGAAATGATCGAACTAAACACAATTCTTAGGTTGTCCAACAAAAACAGTCTTGTTCTGGGGGATGAATTATGTTCAGGAACGGAAACAACATCTGCAATATGTATATTCTCATCTGGAATTATCAAACTGCAGGAGCGAATGACTTCTTTCATTTTTGCTACACACTTCCACGAAATATGCAATATTAAAGCAATAACTTCTCTCCAAAATGTTGTTATGAAACACTTGAAAGTTATATACAATGAAGAAAAGGATAGGTTGGAGTACAGTCGTGTATTGAGTGATGGACCAGGTCTGAGTGAATACGGATTAGAAGTTTGTAAGTCACTTTCTATGCCTTCTGACTTTATTGGACTTGCTTACAAACTGCGAATGGAAATGAAAAGAGAGAATCAAACAGTTCTCTCAAAAAAGAAGAGCAAATATAATTCAAAAAAGATTAAAGGATTGTGTGAAATATGTAGAAAGAATGAAGGCATAGACACTCATCATTTACAATACCAGTGTTCTGCAGACAAACAAACTGGGTTTATTGGACAATTTCACAAAGACCACGTTGCCAATTTGATAAATATATGTAAAGATTGCCATACAGACATTCACCGAAAAGAGTTAAAATTTAAAAAAGTAAAAACTACTGATGGATACGATCTAGAAGTATTGTAACATATTAGATATCACCATACATGTTTGCATCTAAATGTTGAGTTAACTCTGCCGGAACAGTGATATTAAGTGTTTCAATTATGTATATAAGTGACAATGCTGCGAATAGACAATATCCGCTATCTGGTATTTTAAATCGCAATTCTTCTGCGTCCGAACGATATAAGACATCAAAATGATTTTGGTTAAGTTCACGATTACATATAAAAAAGTTTTTATCACTACCACCTTTGTCATCACAATTTATTTGAAAGTATAAATATGTTACATCTATTCCAGTTTTATCTAAAAATATATTTATTATTTTATTTGTTATGTCGGTAATTAAATAATCTTTAGCATCGTTGTCAGTTACCCACTCATAAACGGGAGAGTTTGGCGAATAATATGTTATGTTATCTGTTGTTGGTGAACTGGTAATTGAATCTAGTATACTGTCCATTTTATCATCTGGAACATTGTCAGCAAATGTACGGAATGGTGTTACTAATGGATCCGTTGGATTTGCATCTAAATGGTCTTTAATGTCTCTACGAAAATCATCCACACCCATTTTTATTACTTTTGTAAAAAATAACCCCATAACCAAATCTATAGACTCTTTAATATTTGCAGGATTCTTTTCAAAACATATTTTTATATCGTCTACAGTTACTAGTGGTGCTGGTGCCACTGGTGGTGCTGGTGCTGATGCTGGTGCTGCTGGTGCCACTGGTGCCACTGGTGCTGGTGCCACTGGTGCTGCTGGTGCCACTGGTGCTGCTGGTGCCACTGGTGCTGGTGCTGGTGCTGGTGCTGGTGGTTCTACCACATCCGGTTCAGATTGTTTATCTTGTTTTGATAATCTTTCGCCGGTTTTCCACTCTTCATTGATATTTTTACGATTGATGATATATTTCATTCCAAGTATAATTGCTGCTGATTCTAAAAAAAATCCACCTTTTTGTTTTTTATGCTTTTTGACCTTTTTATGGTGAGATTTACGAGTATATTTTTTTGGTAACAAAAAAAGTGTTGAATGCTTTTTAGTTTTCATTATATATTATAAATATTATTAATATGTTAATCTAATTGTATCAAATCTTCAAACTTCCAATATTCACAACACCCATTAGGCAATGGACGTTTAACTATAAATGGTATTAGTTTTTGTTTATATTCTTCAAGCGCAATCTTATAACCATCAATAATGCCAGCATCTACCTGTACCAATGCTTGTTCTGGCGATCTATTAAGCTGACGAGCACGCAATCCAAGTATTTTTGTTTTTTCAAAACGAGTAATAAAAGGAACAGTTTTATGGAATTCATCTTCAATATCACCGTTTTTATTTCTAAATACTTTTGAAAGTGCTTCAATTTCCTCTTGATTGTGCATTACTTTTTCTGGATGATTTTGGGCAATATAATCATTTATATTAGATCTATCTATTTTCTGCATGTTATCTTCTTCGTCGCTATCTTCTTCGTCGCCATCTTCTTCGTCGCCATCTTCTTCGTCACCATCTTCTTCGTCGCCATCTTCTTCATCAATATCTTCGTCATCTGTTTGACCACCCAATCCAACATCATTATCATAATCTTCTTCACCATCTTCATCATCTTCATCACTATCAACGTCATCATCTTCTTCATCGCTATCGGGTGGTTCAGATAGAGTAACAGATTCAACGTCTGAGTCATCTGGATTTACATCAATATCTGATAAGTTAATTTCATCTGGATCTGGTAAATTTTTTTCTTCAGGCATCGTATAAATATATAATTATATTATATATTTATTTCAATTTATTTAATTATATGTGTGAATCTGTATTATTCCAAACATAGTCACACTCATTGCAAATATATAAGTATTTCATATTAGCATCATCATACCTAAGTGAAATAATCACACATTGTTTTTCACTTTCTTCTGAGTTTGTTTCACAGTCTTGATTTGGACATTTCATATTATAAATCCTAGGTAAAGTAGGATCATATTTTGTATATTTGTTAACAAAACTTTCTAAATGTTGTTCTTCTGATTTTAAATATGTCTTAGACACACATATACTGTCCTCGTCAAGATTGCTATTCTCATCACCACATTTTCTACAACTATAAACCAATGAAGTGTCATCGTCGCTTGACAATTTAACATAGTACATGTTATTACACTTTCTGCAGAAATTCATTATATATATGTTATTTATTATTTTCTAATTCAATTTTTAATTTTTTAATATATTCTAGTAGTAAACTGTAATTTATTTGGCAGGACATATTATACATATTTACCATTTGAACTGAATTATTAATTTCGGTATTTTCTATTTTTTCTATTTTATCAATTATTTCATCGTATTTTTCTAAAAACAAATTTATTACTATTGGTTTAAATAGCAAACACGTTTCATTTTCTTTATTATTGATTAAATAACTGATTGTATCACCTACGGCAACGTACAAATTTTTATAGTTTATAATTGAATTGTATGGTATTAGTGATGGGTGTTTTATAGTAACATTTGGTTCATTAATGAGTGGGTTATTACTTAGAACAGTTTGGACGCTCAATAGCACAGTTCTCAATGTTAAACAGGATGTCCACCCTTCACCACGCCATGTGTTTAATATTGATATACATACTTTACCAGTGCGATAAAGATTGGGATTGAACCGTGTATTGTTACGGGTATCATACGTTTTGAACGTTAACTTGGGAGGCGATACTGGATAATTATCCGGAAAAAGTACATCAAAAAAGTAAAATCCGTACTCGTATGGAGTATCTGATGGCCCACACATTAAAATATGACCCTTTAGAAAATTAGATTCATTATGAACATAATAAATACCATTATCGTGTAAAGGGTTTCGCATAATATCTGCAATATCTTTTTTTAAACGTAAATATTTCATATTTATAATATAATAATAATTCTAAATTATTATATCACTATAATATTTTCTATTAATATAATATAATGAACGTGTTTAACGCTATTTTGAAGGACAGAAGTTTAAAACCGATGTTATCATTCGTTTTGTTTGTTTTAGTGCTTGTTTTGTTGTACTTAGTGTACGGTAGAATTAGAGAAGGGATGAGGCTTTTTGGTTTTGGAAAAAAACCAAAACAACCAAAAAAAGTGGTGACATCAAAGGATATTCAGATGGTGCCTGGATCAGTAGGTACGTATGGTTACGTAGACCCAAAACATAGATATATTAAAAGACAGTATGTCGGAAATCCAAACACAAATATGGGAATGCCAGGGCAACAAATACCATTTGGGGGAGATAGGTTTGGGTTTAACCTATCACCTAATATGGGTAAACTATCTAATATTAGTAATGTGCGTCCAGATATCAACCCCAATCAAATGTCGGGTTTAAGTACGACACGATTGGGTGGTACGACAGTTGACACTTACGGTTTCATTAACCGTAACAATATAATAAGTAAACCTCCCCCCCCATTAAGAAATTTTCCCAATAATGATCCAATGTATTTTTTGAAACCTCCACAAGGACAAGGACTAGTAATTAAAAGAAAAGAAATGCCCCCTATAAGCGATACCTCTTCCAATCCAACAATGTATTTTTAATATGCATAAGTTTACGCAAACCAAATATAATATCTATTATTATAATATAATGAACATAATTAGCAATATTTTGAAAGACAGAAATTCAAAACCGATGTTATCGTTCATTTTGTTTGCATCAATCATTATATTATTATATTTAGTGTATAATAAAGTTACGTTATTGAGAGAGGGGAGGACGGCGAGGCAGCGAGTGAACCAAAAGAAGTCGGAACTCAGTTGGCAAGTTAAACACAATGCACTACCACAGTCTGATTCGATGCGCCGCAAAATCCATTTATATAACGAGTTCAACTCCCCCCATGTACGAACCACGCACACAATCAATCGAGACGTAGCTCCTCCTTTACCTCCACGGAAAAACACCGCTCCCGCCGGCGGGGATTACGATTTACTGCCTGACTGGCCTCAAACAAAATACGATTTCAACTCCCCCCATGTACGAACCACGCGCACAATCAATCAAGATGTAGCTCCTTTACCCCCTCCACGGAAAAACACCGCTCCCGCCGGCGGGGATTACGATTTACTGCCTGACTGGCCTCAAACAACAAAATACGATTTAGCAAGCCCATCATCCCCACGACCAGTTTCATCGTCGCCAAACGCAACTTACGTCGGTGGTAGCAAAAACCAGCAGATGACCTCGTCTCGTCTTGACGACTTTTTCTTTAATCGTCACCAGTGGGTCCCAGCACCCAATCCAATCACAGGTCTTCAGAAATTACTGGGCCGCCCGCTCCAATCGCGCACGCACAATTCTCATCACATATATGCTAGCATTTATTGAAGGATTGAATTGCGTCCACGACCCTTGTGTCGCCTACGACAGGACATGTAGCCTCATATGAGAAAACAATTGCGACAATTAATATTTATTATTATAATATATATATATATACTATAATGACAATATTGTCAAACATTCAAAATCATCTAAAAAGTGATTCTTTTACAAAGAAAATATTATTGTTTTTAATAATTATTATACTGTCATATTGTGTTTTTAATAAATATAAATTTACCCAAACATTGCAAGAAGGTATTAGAGTTCCAATACGCCGTCCAATACGCCGTCCAAAACAAGAACCAGAAAAAAACAGAACAATAACTCCGGCAATAGGAAACATAACGGCAATAGGAAACAAAACGGCAAATGAGGGAAAATATGCTATAGAAAATGTCAGCGATATAGTAGAAAATGTCAGCGATATAGTAGAAAATAGTATTGATTCTGGCGCCCAATCAAACGATAATACAGAAGTATGCTCAAGCAAATGGAAAGAAAATATTAACGAAAAATGTAGCAATGAATTTCCAATCAACAGTAGTCCTCACTGGAAGTTGAACAGAGATATATGTAACATGGAAATAGATAATAAATGTAACAATGATGTTGTTGTATCAAAATCAAAAAAGACAAAATCTATATTAAGTGTAAAAAATAATGATCAAATCGCCGTTTTAATAAATAATTTAGGAACTGCAATACCAAATTTAAGCAACAAAATTTGTAAAAACAGTTGTTTAAAATGTGACGATAGATCAAGTGAAGAAATAATATTTTGGCGGCAAATAGCGTATATAACGGTTATAAACGCAAATATATTGGATAATATGACATATGATGCTGGCGACTGGATGACACAAGGGGATGTTGATGATAAATGGTATTTAACGCTATCAAGTGGTGAATTTCAACAAAGGACTATTATTGAAGGGTTTAGGGAGGGGATGCCAAGAGGGGGCAGCGGGAGGGGACGGAGTGTGCAGAAGGCGAAAAATGACATAATATATAACCAGGGGTCCCCGGCCGCGGGGTTTGCCGAGGGGCCGATGCAGTTGAAACCGCGAGGATGGAGGCCACCGAAACCGGATGAAATTCGATTCGTGCCTCGTAATGATGTGCAAGAGAATATTTATAGAAATATAGAACGGTTAAAAAAGAAAGGGTATGATCCCGGAGACTTCAAACACATAAAACGAAACCCGTTGGAGGATGCATTATTTAAGAATAAACTAAACACTATTATAGGTGGCAATAACACTGGCAATAGACGCAACTACGACGTGGCTGGCAATAGACGCAACTACGACGTGGCTGGCAATAGACGCAACTACGACGTGGCTGGCAATAACAATTCCGTCAAAGTAAATAATAAAGGCAAAGAAAAGAAAGTGGATACAGACGAGCAAAATATTGCTCGTGAGTTCGACAATTCCCCATCCGCAGCAGGGAACTACGACGTCAGAACATTGTGGAGACAATCTAGCAAGGGCAGGGGCAGGGGCAGTGGC
>Ga0209634_1000230_pt1 | contig 43899 bp, 44 predicted proteins | sample LinPmetageLP40_FD_184043 | JGI IMG/M metagenome (GOLD analysis project Ga0209634, IMG submission 184043) | Marine viral communities from the Pacific Ocean - LP-40 (SPAdes) (version 2) | ecosystem: Environmental > Aquatic > Marine > Oceanic | place: Pacific Ocean | collected 2010-08-26 | reverse complement strand
CTGATCAGTACGATCACGCCCGTATTAGGTTCTTCAACAATGCTTGATTCACACTCACATCCAACTCCTCATGGTCACGACGCTGGTGATGAAGATCCCAACGCGTGGTCATCAGAAGAAGAAGAATGTACTGAATGAAGTTAGGTCGTGATCAAATGTATTGTCACACCTGCAGGGCTTTCAATATGAAAGTCAAACGTAAAGGCACATGGCGTTGCTTCGTGTGCTGGATAACCTACCTCAAATTACCCCTCAACCGAAAGGCTGATCGATGATCAATTCCTTTATCCCATCACCTGACATCACTATGGTATTCCCTGAGCTTGAGCCATCCATGGACTACAAGCTCACTGTTAGCAAGGATGGAACTAACATGCAAGTGTGGTATCGTGATACCAGCGAGCTTAGCTGGGAAGAAACTAACGACCCAGAAGATATCTGGAAGGCTTGGGTATTGTATCATTATCACGATGAGCCAAGCATGGATACCAATTTACTTACCAAGTGTACTAGCATGTGTCGTGGCTTTGGTTACATCCCCAGTAGTTGGGAACTTATGCGTGCAGCACTTTATGGAGAATTCTCTCAGTGACTTACTTTAACAGAAAAATCTACATTGCCGGACCAATGTCCGGTTACCCTCAACTCAACTTCCCTCGTTTCTACGAAATCGAAGAACGGCTGAACAAGGAAGGTTGGGCTGTTATCAACCCTGCTCGGCTCGACGAAGAGGTTGGCATTGATCCTGATGACCCGCCTGATTCGGATTACAACTACACGGAGTGTGCACTTCGTGATGTCAAGGCTTTGATTGACTGCCGCGCCATATATCTTATGGATGGCTGGCAACATAGCCGTGGCGCAAGCTGGGAGCGAGCACTCGCCGCTTTCCACGGTATCCAACGATTCTACGAAACCCCACGCCTGGAGGACCTTACCTGATGAATATCTTCTACATTGACTCTTGCCCTACCAAAGCAGCCCAGATGCAGTGCGATCGTCATGTAGTCAAGATGATCCTCGAGTCTGCCCAGCTGCTGTCAACCGCTCACCGTGAGCTTGATGGCGACAGCTGGGCTGACGCTAACAGCCTGTACAAGAAGACTCATACCAACCACCCATCAGCGGTGTGGGTTCGCCAGTCTACTAACCACTACCATTGGCTGGACAATCACTTCGTCGCTCTGTGTGATGAGTACTCTTACCGCTACGGAAAGACGCATCTGACGGACACGAAGTTCCGTGGTGTGATCTACGAGAGCCCGGACAACTGCCCAGTTAATGGATGGGTTGACCCACCGCAGTGTATGCCTGACCAGTACAAGGACGACGATACCGTCACTGCCTACCGGAACTACTACCGTCTCGACAAGTCTGTTAATGACTGGTTCTGCTACAACAAGTCCCGCTCACATCCCTCTTTCCTTACTGGAGCTACCACCGATGGCTAAGAAAAAGAAGAAGCTAATGTTCAAGATCCCGGGCAAGACACGCACGAGTTACCAGACTCTTCTTGCTCACCAGCTGGATCTTCTCACTCACAAGCTCAGGTTCACCTTCCACGAGTACAAGAAGCAAATGCCTTCAGAAATGCAGACCATCTACGAGATCGACTCCAAGTGGATGCGTGAGAACGACTGCTGGCTCCTTGTCCTTCGTAACTCTAGCAAGAAGATCTGCGGTCACTTTATGATTGACCGCGAGTTCTACCTTACTCAGTATAAAGTGTCTCAGCGAGAGGATATCGAGTACATCTCGAGATCTATCCAAGACAACTTCATTGTCCCCATGGAGAAGCTAATCGATGTCAAAGAAAACGCATAAGACTATTAAGCTTTCGGTATCTATTCAAGATGCTGACCGCATCCGCAAGGCAGCACAAGCCGTCAAGTTCCTCGATAAGAAGCTCGGCGTTCGCGTTGAGCTGCGGCTTCGCGGCTGGCGTGAAGCTGGCAAGCGAGACGAGGCAACAGCGGTCATCGCTAAGTTTATAGAAGATACAGGTGCTCTACCTAAGAAGGTCAACGAACCAAAGTGGAGTAACAACACACTACAGACGTTCATACATCCATAGGCACACTAAATACGTAAGTAGAGATAGTATTATATTCCACACTCAATCCTCTCTAGAAAGGAAATGAAAGGATGACCTATTGGAATTCAATCGATGACAAGAAGCAAAGTATGCTGCGCAACCTGCAGCTTGCTGAAGAAGAACAATGGAAGCACGAAATGCTTATGAAGTACAAGCAGTCTTGTCTTGATAACGAAGAGTTTCCCGTCAACGATGTGGTTGAAGAGCATGCTGTGTATTTCGCTAAGTGCCTGGATACATACATTAGTGAGACTTCAGATGTACAGAACAGAACTCCAGATTGGGTGGTTCAACTTCAGACTATCGGCAGCCAGTCAATGGCATTCGTAATCATCAAGGTTATGTTTGATCTATCCATCCGACAGATCCTGTCCGACTCAGCAGATAATCACCTCAACAAGTATAACCTGCCCAAGGCTCAGGATATGGCTCGCGCTGTATCCAGCCAGGTCATTATGCTTAAGAAGTGGTTTGCCGCTAAAGATGAAGAGCCCGAGTTCTTTCGTTATCAGACGAAGTTCTTCAAGAACTGGGATAACCGCCGCCGCAAGGCATTCATCAAGAAGGTTGATGCATGGAATGCTCCCTCGCTTGCCATGCAGGATAAGTTCGGTCACGCAATGCTTCGGCTTGCTGCTGCCTACGATATCATCAAACTTGTTCCTGTGCAAGAGCGCGGTAATAAGTCCAAGCGTATGACTCTTCATGTCCAGCTGAATGAACAGCTCCTCGAGTATCTACACACCAGATCAGAAGGTTTCATTCATTCACTTCAACCTAACCGCCGGCCAATGATTTGTAAGCCAGTGGATTGGACGTCAGAAGAGTATGGTGGCTTCATGGACTTTACTCTTCGTGGTACTAGTCGTATCTCGTATCGCGATGAGAACTCTACTACGCCCAGTGTTGGTGACCCGCAGTATATGAGTGATACCACTCTAAAGGTTATCAATACTCTTCAGGCTTCTGAGTGGCGGATCAACCCCGTCGTCGCAGAAACTATGAAGTGGCTCTGGGAGAACGAAGAAGCCTTCGGTAGTGCACCGTCGTCTTCCACTTCTCCACGTACTACCGATCCTAACAAGCCTGACAAGACCGAAGATCCACAAGCATACGCGAAGTGGATCCAAGCTCGTCAAGACGAGTGGGCTCGATGGTACCGCACAGAGAATTCTAGGATTCAGCATATGCTCCGCCTCAAGGAAGCCACTCGCCTCGGCAAGATGGTCTTCTGGCATGCATACTTCTGTGACTTCCGTGGTCGCTTCTACAGTGACTCATATCTCATCCACCCACAAGGTGGTGATCTCGATAAGTCCTTGCTGAAAGCAGCAGCGCCTATCGAGGTTACAGATACTGGTCTTTACTGGATCAAGGTTAACCTTGCCAACCTCTTCGGGGTTGACAAGATCTCATTCGATGCTCGTGTCAAGTGGTGCGACTCTCAGATGGAAATCTGGCGAGCCGTAGTAGAAGACCCGATCGTCAACCGCGAGATGTACGAGGATGATGCACCCAAGAAGAACGCGACGTTCCAACGGCTTGCAGCAATCTTCGATCTCATCAAGGCTATCGATGAAGGGCTCTCTGAAGTTCCTGTCCAAATCGATGGCTCGTGTAACGGCATCCAGCATTGGGCCGCTCTTACTCGAGATGAGACTATTGGTCCCGAGGTCAACCTCTGTTCACACCCACGTCCTCGCGATGTGTATCAGCTTGTTGCTGATGAGTGCACAGAGATGCTTCAGGTTACTGATGACCATGGTTGGCACGACAAGTTCCTTGCTCACTACGTGGACAAGGAAACGGGCGAGCCTCGCATTCCTCGTAAGGTCTGCAAGCGTTCGGTCATGTGCGATCCATACGGCATCAGCAGTTGGGCCGTCACCAAGTACGTCCTTACTGAAGGCCACATGGCTTGGGCTGAGAAAGACGAACAGCGTCACGCAGCCGAAGCAATGGGTCGCTTGATCTGTTCTGCTAAGGATCACGCTATGCAGCATTGCAATAACGGCAAGGAGTTTGTCAAGGCAATTGCTAATTGGGTTTTCCAAGAGACCAAGAAGCCGTTTAGCTGGATTACTCCATCTGGCTTCGAGGTCATCAATTACTACCACAAGGTTGAAACACATCCCGCTGGTGTTCGAATCTGGCATAAAGATTTCAATCTCAAGGCTACTAACCATAAGCTAAACTTCGGTATCTATACTGATGAGCACGATCCGCGTGCAGCGGTGACGGCAATGTCACCTAACTTTGTTCACTCTCTCGATGCATCTCATATGAGCCTTGTCGTTGATCGTCTCAGCGATATGGGTATCGAGTTCTTCTCTATGATTCATGATTCATTCGGTGTAATGGCTAACTACGTGCCAATGCTCCGCGATGTTACCAAGGAGACCTTCCATGAGATTCACCAACAAGACCAACTCCAAGTTCTACTCGACCGTGCCGAAGAACTTGCCGGCAGGCCAGTACCGTCCGGCCACCACGCCCGAGGATACCTCGCCAAGCGAGGAAGCCTCGACATTGCCGATGTTCTTGAGTCAGAGTACCTCTTTGGCTAGAGTTACCTGGGTCGACGCTTCCACAAGCGGTGGCCCTGGTTGGGTTGATCAGGAGGATGCCGCCGAGTTCGCTCAGCAGCCTCCTCCGGTCATGAGTACTGTCGGTTATGTACTCGCTCAAGATGATGAAGGTCCAGAAGGCTGGATCGTCCTCACTGATACGCTCGGGCAGAACGAATGCTCAAGCGTCCACAAGATTCCTAATTCTATGGTTATCAAACTGGAGATTCTATGATTATTACTAATACCAACTCGCTTGATGAGTACGATTGTTTCGTCCTTAATGTCGTGTCCTGTGACAACTGTAACTGTGCAGAGGCTTGCGGCGATAACCCCTTTGACTGTCAGCTGGAGGACGCCTGATGGCTAGAGTCCTTGTTATCGGCGACACTCACTGCCCAGCAATGCTCGATGAGTATCCAGACTTCTTGTATCAGACGTACGATACGTGGGACTGCGATCGCGTTGTCCACATCGGTGACCTTGCCGACTTCCACGCCATCAGCTTCCACCAGAAGCAGTTCGGCCTGGAGTCAATCGAGAAGGAACTCGATGAGGCACGTGCGCAGGTTGCCCGTCTTACTAATCTGTTTCCTAATGTGGAGTATCTGACAGGTAACCATACGGCTCTGCCCGCAAGGCAAGCAGCGGAGGTTGGTCTTCCGCCGAGTCTTCTTCTCTCCTTAGCGGAAATCTTAGGTCTTCCCCGTGGATGGAACGTTCATCCCCGTCACTACGATCTTGAGATCGATGGTGTCATCTATCGCCACGGCGATAAGGGCCGCAGCAACCAGATTAATGCTGCGTTCCTCAATGCTCAGAATGAGTTCACCTCACTGGTGCAAGGTCACTTCCATGCTCAGGCTGGCGTTGTATATGGCGCCAACCACCGTGACCGCTACTTCGGCATGCAGGTAGGATGTGGTACCGATCCACGTTCTGACTACATGGCTTATTCTAATATCTATTCTAAGCGACCCATGTTGGGTTGTGGCATTGTACTCGACGGAGAGTACGCTGCGTTCGAGCCTCTTATGCTCGAAAATGTTCGCTAGTTCGCCTGATGGCTCTTGAAAGGAATCACACTATGGCTAAGTTTATCACTCAAAACCTCAACGTCTCGTTCGCCCACCTCATGAAGCCCGATGATAAGTTCGGTGCTGATACTGCTAACTTCAACATTACTGTTACACTCACCGACGAGCTGCAAGCTAAGGTCAAGGCAGCAGTCAAGGAAACCGGTGCCAAGAAGGTCAACGGTGTCTGGGAAAATGATGAAGGCGTCAAGCAGATCAAGTTCAAGAATCGTATCCTCGTCAAGGATGGGCAAACCTCATTCCCGTGCGTTGATTCCCAGAATCAGCCCACCAAGCAGTTTGCCTCCGGCAGTGATGTCGTCCGGCTTCTGCTCAGCCCGGCGCTGATCAAGCGAGACAACTCGCTCAGCATCTACCTCGACGGTGTGCAGATCATCAAGAAGAACAGCACGTTCGGAAGCGGCGCCGCAGCCGGCTTCGATGCTGTTGAAGGTGGCTTCACCGATGCCGGTGGTGCTGCTCCTTCGTTTGATGAAGCTCCGGCTCCTCAGGAGGATGAAGACGTTGTCACTGCGGAAGACAACGACGATCTTCCCTTCTGATGTACGTACCATCCGGTAATCGTACAATCAACGTCAAGCCAATCACTAAGTGTGCACCTCGCACCGTTGCCCGGGTTGTTAACCAGGGTGCGGTGCGAGGCGGTGCACGTCCTAAGTTGCATTACAGCACTTATTACGAAGACGGTCCGTACAAGACGTTTCGTGATGTAGCCCCGCAGGCTATTGCTGAAGCTACGAAGGACGTAGATACTTTGTGGGAACCGCTTGATCTCGTCGTTACTATCACGGCACAGAAGCCGAAGAGTACTTCACTACCCTTTCCTAAGGGTGATGTGGATAACTTCTCTAAGTCAATCCTCGATGCCTGTACTACAGCATCATTCTGGGTGGATGACTGGCAAGTCCGTGAGCTAACTCTAATTAAGCAGTGGGGTGAAGAACATAGCTTCACTCTTGACTGGAACGTAATACCCAACCTTGCGGATGCGTGGCCTGTATTCGCCAAGCATCGCGTATCTAAGGAGATGGCCGATGATGAATGAAGAAAATGACTGGCTCAGTGGTAAGGAAAAGCACAATAAGCAGAAGCAGGCCCGACGTCGTATGTCGGGTGATGCAGGTAAGGGTGATGCTAGTAGAATTACTAACCTCACTAAGTTTAGACTCGGGTTCGATCTACAGAAGCTCGCCGATGCGGGTCTAAAGGATTCTGATGAATATCGCGCCACACTTAACGCCTGGAGGAACGCCTGATGAATGACCAAACTCTTTCTGAAAATGTAGTCGTCGACCGTGAAGCGTGCCCCAAGTGCCGCGAGAACGGTAAGGACAATAGCGGCGACAACCTCGCTCGCTACAGTGATGGTGGTGCTTACTGCTTTGCTTGTCAGCACTTCGAGAAGGGAGATGGCTCGACCACGGTCGAGCCTACTCCCGCGGCGTTCAAGGTATACCGCGGTGCTATCCGCCACCTTGACGAGCGCAAGATTGATACGAAGCCCTGCCGTGTATACGGCTACCAAACGGCTGAGATCAATGGTAAGGACATCCAGATCGCCAACTACTTCAAGGAAGGCCAACTGGTTGCGCAGCACATGCGTGGTCCTAACAAGCAGTTCCACTGGGTGGGTTCACCTCGTGGCTGCGAGCTGTTCGGTCAGCACCTGTGGGGTGGCACCAGTAAGAAGCTCGTCATCACGGAGGGTGAAGTCGACTGCTTGACGGTCTCACAGTTGCAAGATTGCAAGTGGCCTGTTGTCTCTCTTCCCAATGGCGCCGCTGGTGCTGTGCGGGATATCAAGAACAACCTCTCGTTCGTTAACAAATTCGAGGAAGTCATCCTCATGTTCGACATGGATGACGCTGGACGTGACGCTGCCAAGGCGGTAGCCGATATCCTCCCTCCTGGAAAGGCCAAGATTGCTTCGCTCCCGTTCAAGGATGCCAACGAATGTCTCACTAAGGGCAACTCGAAGGCTGTCATCGAAGGTATGTGGAATGCCACTGTCTACTCGCCCGACGAGATCCTGCACATCAGTGCGGTCACGGAGCGCGATTCGTCTGCTGCCAACATGGCAGTGTGGCCATTCCCCTTCAAGAACCTTACCAAGTTCCTCACCGGCCAGCGCTCAGGCGAAATCACGCTGCACGCTTCCGGTACTGGCTCTGGTAAGTCTACCTTCCTCCGAGAGTTGGCATACCACCACGCGACCGCTGGTCGTAAGGTCGGTATGATCATGCTCGAGGAATCACCCGAGGAGACCATGGACGACATGATCTCTCTCATCCTCAACAAGCCTGTTCGTAAGATCCGCTCGTCTCGGATGATGAACAAGCTGCTTGAGCAGATGGGTGAGCCGACTATTGAGATGGAAATCATCGATGATCTGTCGGATGAAGAGTACGCCGAGGCACGTCGCTCGCTCGGTGATACTGGTATCTACATCTACGATCACCTTGGCAATAACGCCATGGCCAACCTGCTCGCACGTATGGAGTACATGGCTGTGTCGCTTGGTGTCGAGGTTATCATGCTCGATCACATCACCGCTGCTGCCGCTGGTCTTATGAATACCAACGGCAAGGATATTGATGGCGGCGCTTCCGAGCGCTTGATCATTGATGCGATGATGCGAGATATGCGAGCGCTTGCTGTCCGAACTGGTGTCCACATCGATGTGGTCAGTCAGCTCAAGAAGACAGACAAGGCATTCGAAGAAGGTTCACGCATCACGATGCAAGACCTTCGTGGTTCCGGTGCTCTGGCATCGGTACCTAACACGGTGGTTGCGCTCGAGCGTGATCGCCAGAACCCCAATGAACGCACTGCCAACACCACTACGGTGCGGGTACTCAAGAACCGGCTCGATGGTCGAGCAGGTATTGCTAGTGCGATCTACTACAACCGTGACACTGGGCGCATGGAAGAGACTGAGTGGGTTGAAGGTGATGACGGCACTGTGTCGTTTGAGCCTGTTGATATGCCTAATGACTTCTAGAAAGGAAGCGTAGATGAATGTATTCTGTTTCGATATTGAGGCTAACGGCCTCGTTAATCTTGAGTTGGATAAGAAAGGCCGCGAGAACAAGCGAGCCGATACCGTGCATTGCATTGTTGTCACCAACGTTACTACTGGCGAAGTCCACGCCGCTCGCCCTGATAATCTTCAGATGGCACTCGACGTCCTCGATACAGCTGATGTTATCATTGGTCACAATATTGTTGGTTATGATCTTCCCTGCTTGTATAAGCTACTTGGTTGGCAGCCTAAGGCGAAGACCAAGCTCGTTGACACTCTAATCGTCGGCAGGCTCATGCATCCTGACCGTACTCAGCTTCCCAAGGGGTTGGCTGGTCACGCTCTGAAGGATTGGGCTCGGTATGCTAGTAATTACAAGATGGATTATGATGGTGGCTGGGAGTTCTTCAGTGAGGAGATGCTCACTTACTGTATCCAGGATGTTGACGCTAACATCTCCGTGTATCATAAGCAGTTGGTTTGGATCAAGGCTAACCACAAGCTCATGAACTTTGAGCAGAAGGTTGCTGCGATCTGTCAGGATATGACTCGTGACGGCTTCGGCTTCAATGCTGATGCAGGATCTAAGCTCGAGTACGAACTGACTGTCCGTAAGGCGGAGATCGAAGATGAGCTTCGTAAGACCTTCCCTGATATCATCGAGTCTCGCTGGTCCGAGAAGACTGGCAAGAGGCTCAAGGATAAGGTTACGTGCTTCAACCCCGGGTCGTCACAGCAGTGGGCTTCCCGTTTGCTTGTCAAGTATAAGTGGAAGGCCAAGACATCCGAGAAGGGTTACCCAATCGTGGATGAAGAGGTTATGAGTAGCTTGCCTTACTACGAGGCCAAGCTCGGTCTCGAGTATCGTGAGATCAATAAGAAGCTCACTATGGTTTCTGACTGGCTCATCCGAGTACAGCCTGATAACTGTATTCATGGTCGTACCAATTCACAGGGTACGGCTACTGGTCGCGCTTCACACTCACAGCCTAACCTCGCTCAGGTTCCTTCGGATCCGCAGTGTCGAGCGTTGTTTGGTCCTAATCACGAAGGTCACGTCCAGGTTGGTTGTGACCTCAGTGGTATTGAGCTGCGTTGTCTCGCTCATTACATGGCAGTATATGATGGTGGTGCGTACTCTGACGAGATTCTGTCAGGTGACATTCACACTCACAATCAGCACGCTGCTGGCTTGTTTACTCGTCCCAGTGCGAAGACGTTTATCTACGCCTTCTTGTATGGCGCTGGTGATGGCAAGATCGGATCTATCGTTGGCGGTTCTGCCAAGGATGGCAAGAAGTTGAAGGATCAGTTCTTCAAGAAGATCCCTGCGATGAAGAAGCTCGTTGATGCTGTGACGTTCAAGGCTATGGAACAAGGTAACCTCAAGCTGATCGATGGCCGCATCGTTCTGGTCCGTTCACCTCACAAGGCACTCAACACACTTCTGCAAGGTGCAGGTGCTATCGTCTCCAAGGCTTGGCTTGTTATTGCCAAGCAGATGCTCGACGACGCTGGTCTCGAGTACTCACTCATGGCATGGGTTCATGATGAGTTGCAGGTATCTTGTCCTGCCGATGTCGCCGATCAAGTCGGTGATATTCTTGTCGCATCAGCCCGTAAGGCTGGCGACCGTCTAGGTTTCCGTTGCCCTGTGGATGCTGAGTTCGCAGTCGGATCCAATTGGAGTGCTTGTCACTGATGTCTACTTATCAACTTGTTGCATATGGTTGGGGCGGTTGGATTGGCAAGCAGGTTATGCGTGCTACCAACTCCTCCATTACTCATGTATCTATTCGCGTAAACACCCATGGAGAGGCTAGTAAGGAACTATACGTCTCGTATCTACCCACGGATACTTGGGTTAGAACTTCCGCAGTCCATAAGATTCATAACGTTGAACTGTGGAAAAGTCGTGAGATCCCGATTGACGGGTATCAGATCGACTACATCAAGCAGAGAGCAAACCACTGGAAGGCTACCCAGCCGGGTAGCGTAGTCAAGTGCTTTCTGTTCCACCATGTTGGCCGACATCTCGGCTTGAAGACTCCGGCTTGCTGTACTCAGCTCTGCTCGGAAATCCTTAATTTTCTTAACGTCCCTACTAAAGAGACGTTCTACCCAAATAGGCTCGTTAGCGAGTTTATCAAGGAGACTTGCTGATGTTTGTACTTGGATTTGGTGGCATGGCAGGAAGCGGAAAGACCACCGCCGCAGACTTTGTTGAGATCGAGAGTATCAACCTCGATTGTAAGCCTATCAGGATTTCGTTCGCAGATCCCGTCCGTGAGCAGGCAGCTAAAGAAGCTGGCTATACTGACTGGCGTATATTCAAGAACGAAAAGCATGACCTGTACCGCGAGCGGTGTCAGGCTATTGCTGATGAAGGTCGCCCTGGTAAGTGGGTTGATATCATGAATGCTAAGCTCAAGGAAATTGAACTTGAAGAAGCTAAGTGCACTGATCCTTTGTTCACTGAGCGTCTCGTTATCATTGATGATGTACGGTTCCAGAACGAACTTGAGCTCGTTAAGGCTTGGGCTGGTGTATCCGTATTCATCTTCCTTGGTACACGTACCAATGAGTTGGCTGATGGCAAGTGGCGTGCTCACGAATCCGAGTGGATGAATCAGCACGTAGAAGCAGGACGCCCTGACTATGATGATCTTTACACGTGGCTTGTTTATAATGACAAGGACGAAAAGACGTTTGAGAAGAAGCTCTTGGAGAGGCTTGATAACTTCTGTGGGACTAACCCCTCACGGTACTCTTTCCAGTGTTCTTGCTCGAGCTGCCGGATCTTCAGGGCTGATATCCAAGTCGAGGAGATGATTGCTGGCTTCGAAGATGCAATTGATCTCGCTCAGGAGGATCCTGATCTTTCTGATAGTTCGAAGAAGGATATCGAAGATACGCTCACCGAGCTTATTGAAGGTCTTGAATCTGGAGAGATCTCTCCACTGGACATTCTGTTTAATGAACTTGACGACGATCACCTCCCCGGTGACGAGGAGGACTTCTGATGAAGAGACCAACTACAGCCATTCTTGATGGCGACATGATTGCACACCTTTCGGCTTATGTGTGCTCAGATGCAGAAGAGCTGCCAATGTTCTTGCGGCAGCGGATTAGAGCTTGGACGCCTCCAGGTGTCAAGCATGTGTACATCGCCCGCTCAGCCGAACGGGCAGACAACTATAGACGTGATCACTGGCCTGAATACAAGGCTTCACGTGACAAGATTACGGTCGACGAGGTTCTCAGTGCGAGGATCTCATATGCGAAGGAACTCTTAGCAGAAGATGTCCTACGTGATAAGTTCGTACCAACTCTTGAGGCAGATGACCTTATGGGCATCGCAGCATCAGATGGCAAGGCTATCGCTGTGACGCTCGATAAGGATCTAATGTCTGTACCCGGCTGGCATTTCCGGCCGGAGTACAGCCATCCTGGTAAGAAGAATGAGGATGGTACCAGGTCTAGGGTCACCCACGAAGCTGAGGAAATTTTTCAGACACCTTGGAACGCGGATCTCGAGTTCCATAAGCAGTGGCTTACCGGCGATAAGACAGACAACTTCGCTGGTATTGACGGCATAGGCCCGGCTAAGGCTTACAGATGGCTGAAGAAGTTCAGCCCTAGAGACTACTCGGTAGCCGTTCGGGTTATGTATGACCAGAAAGGACTGACCGAGGAGTACTGTGAGGCAATGCGAGCTTGTGCTCGTATCCTCAGGATTTGCGACTGGAATGGCCCATTTAAGGGGCTACACTAAATACGTAAGTAGAGATAACACCTAAGGAAGCTAAGGAGCAATACATTATGACTATTAAATATTATACTACTGGTAAGTTCGATCCCCTGACCGCAACTGATGGTTCGGCAGGTTTGGATCTCTTTATTAACACTATTGAAGGTGACCGCCTTCTCACTGGCGTCCACGTTGAGATTCCCAAGTATCATGTAGGGCTTTTGCTGCCCCGCTCATCTTGGGGAATCAAGGGATTCCAGCTCGCCAACACGTGTGGAGTCATTGACTCTGATTACCGTGGCGAAATCATTATGGTACGAGACCCCCATCCTATCAAGGCACAGTTGCGCCTCAATGTAGGTGACCGCGTTGGTCAGCTGGTCGTCGTACCTTGTATCACATCTATTACTAAGTGTAAAAGCCTCGAGGACCTGTCCTCAACTGCTCGAGACACTGATGGCTTTGGCTCGAGCGGAGACAACTAATGGCTAATTTTTCACCCTTTCAGACTTTTATTCATCAATCTAAATATGCCCGCTGGCGAGACGACCTCGGTCGCCGCGAGGACTGGGTCGAAACTGTAGACCGATGGTGGGATTGGATGCTTACTAAGGCACCCGAGATCTCCGATCGCGTGGACATCCGCGAGGCTGTCCTTAATCTCGAGGTTATGCCGAGCATGCGTGCTCTCATGACCGCTGGTCCCGCTGCGGACCGAGATAACACCTGTGTATATAACTGTTCATACCTCGAGCTCGACTCGCCTATCGCGTTGGCCGAGCTCCTCTACATCCTCATGTGCGGTACTGGTGTCGGCTACTCAGTCGAGCGCCGTGTTATCGACAAGTGGAGTATCATCCCCGAAGACATCACTCGAGACGATTCAGTCGTCATTAAGGTGAAGGACTCGAAGGCTGGTTGGGCAGATGCCGTGAAGGCATTGCTCTCCAACCTTCTCGGTGGTGTCCACCCTACGTGGGATGTGTCTGGTGTGCGCCCTGCGGGAGCACGCCTGAAGACTTTCGGTGGTCGTGCAAGTGGCCCAGTGCCGCTCGAAGATTGTATGCGGTTCATCACGAACACGATGTACAATGCACGCGGCCGACGTCTTCGTCCTATTGAAGTGCATGACATGGCTTGTGTCATTGCCAACTCGGTCATCGTCGGTGGCGTTCGTCGCTCGGCTATGATCTCCCTGTCGGATCTGGATGACCACGAGATGGCTCGTGCCAAGTCCGGCAACTGGTGGGAGGCTCACCCGTATCGAGCCCTCGCCAACAACTCGGCTGCTTATACTGAGAAGCCAGAGATGGATGTGTTCATGGAAGAGTGGCTCTCGATCTATCGTAGCTACTCTGGCGAGCGTGGCCTCTTCAATCGTGAAGCTGCTAAGCTCTGCTCGGCTGATATCGGACGAGATCCTGAGCACAACTTCGGTACTAACCCCTGTGGTGAGATCACTCTCCGTCCTAACCAGTTCTGTAACCTGACGGAAGTCGTGGTTCGGCCTGATATGGACGCTACTGATCTCATGCAGCGAGTCGAGATCGCTTCGATCATCGGCACGGTCCAGTCTAAGTGTACTCACTTCCCCTACCTTAGGAAGGCTTGGCAGCGTAACTCGCAAGAGGAGCGGCTGCTGGGTGTCTCACTTACTGGTATCCAAGATAACCGCGAACTGGTCTTCAATCAGAAGACACTCGAAGCGGCTCGTAAGGAAGCCAAGAGGGTCAACGAATACTGGGCTGCAAAGCTTGATATCGAGACTTCTAAGGCAGTCACTACGGTCAAGCCTTCGGGCACCGTGTCCTGTCTTGTGGATTCCAGTTCTGGTATTCACCATCGTTACGCTCCGTACTACATCCGTCGTGTCCGCTGTGACAAGAAGGATCCACTGTACCAGCTGATGGCTGATGCTGGAGTACCTGGTGAGGACTGTGCAAACAACCCCACCAACACCTTTGTCTTTGACTTTGTTGTCGGCTACGACGGTCCCGCGACCCGAGGTACAGCCCACGACATGCTAGAAGACTGGGCTCATATTAAGAACAACTGGACCGACCATAACCCGTCGGTTACTATTGAGTATCGTCCTGAGGAGTTCATGGCACTTGGTGCCGAGCTCTACGGCTCCCACTGGGAGATCGCTCAGGGTCTGTCCTTCCTTCCTCGCTCTGAGCATGTGTACAAGCAGGCTCCGTACGAAGAGATCACGAAGGAACAATACGAAGTGCTTATTGCTGCTTTCCCAGTCATTGACTGGAACAAGCTCAGTGAGTACGAAACCGAAGATAACACCAAATCTGCACAGACTCTGGCATGCGCCGGTGGCTCGTGCGAGGTGGTGGATATCGAATCCGGAAAGGATAACCAATGAATAAACTCGAACTTATGAAGGCCAAGCTCGCTCGTGGCGGGCAGGTCTCTGGCGGAGAACTCCGTCTAATTATTAAAGACTTTACTGAACTGATTGAACTCCTACAGGAGCGTGTTAATGAACTCGAGAAAAAGCTCAATGCCAAGCCTAGAGGAAGCAGCAAAAGAGCTGCGGACGCTAATCCAGACAACTGATTACGATAGCTCTGCTACCAGTGAACAGATTGCGAGACAGCAGGCATACCTGGCTGGGCAACTACATGTTCTTGCACAACTTGATCAGATGTACATTAAGTATATGAAGGGAGGTAGCAATGCCTGAGGAATTCTCAAATCTATTCAATGATTACTACGCCTACAGTGGCTATAAGACTAGTCAGACTGAAGCACGTATGGACCGAGTAGCTAATTCGAAGGTTGATGAAAGTGATACCTTCTACCAATTTACAGCCGGCGTTCTAACCGGTGACTATAACGAGGACCTACGGCGAACCCAGCACATGGGTAAGCACGGAAGGATGAATGACGATGCGTTGTATTTCATGCGTGAAGCAGACGGGCTCCGCTCCCATGCAGGTCTTAATGCTTCTCGTAGATATAGCTCGCAGCGTATGGGACAATCAGCAGATCTCTACGGAGAGTTTGTGGAGGAAGGTAATAGGTTCTCTGCAGAGATGGATGCTCTCCACACTGCTAGTAGTACTGAAAGTGCAAAGTTCTCTGATCTTCAGACTCAGCTAGAAAGTTCTAAGCTTAAGATGCAGACCAACCAGTCCGCTTCTTCGCTAGGTGCTTACTCTGTGGCTGCCCAACGGCAGATGCAGGAAACTAGCAGAATGCTGAATGAACTCAAGAACGTTAAGGCGCCTGAACAGATGGCTGTGGACACCTCGTTCATTGATCCTCTGACCAACAAGCGCGTTGGCCAGCAGGACACTTTCAATCCTGCCAAGCAGGATATTGCTGGTTCTGTTGATGCTATGGTCCGACAGGACTTTAAAGATCGCCAGAACTCTATCATTAGTGATATTGAAACAGAACTTAAGGCCGACACCGGCTATTCTATGAAAGATATCTACGATCCTAAGAATGAGACGCTGAGTTGGTTGGAACCTATGCAAAACCGTAATGATGCCTACGTATTCCAGGGAACTGGTATCACAAATGGTATGGTTAGGAAATTTACAAAGGCCGAAGAGCAGTATGGAATCCTTCAAACCTTTGCAGAATCTCGCGCTATCGCCGAGATGTCTGGAATGGAAGAAGGCTTTTCTGCTGCAGCGGAGAAACATACCTGGCACACCTCTGGTAGCCAGCTGTTTCAAGATGCAGACAGAGATGCTGTCCTCAATGAGATTATCTCAGATACCACCAAGAGGTACGAGACTCAGAACTTCAAGGATCTTGCCTCACTTGAGGCAGAGTTTGAGAAGCGTAAGGGTCTTGCTATCTCTCAAGGTAACGACGTCATGCGTCGTAACCAGCTTAACTCTGCCCGTGCAGAGACTGCCGCGGCTGATGCTCGTCAATATGAGCAGCTGCTAGAGCAGCAGAAGAAGGAATATGCGTCAACACTCTCTTCGGCTGGTGCCGTCGAGACTTCAGGTGGTGGCGTTACTTTTAAAGACATTAGACCATCGTAAGGAGGTGCCCCATGGGTTCCGCAACTCCAATTATTCAAGGCGGCATCTCTGATGCAGAGATGACTGCCCAGCTTCAGCGACAGGCGGACGACAACGACCGTATGCTCGCCGAGGCGGCGCAGCAGACCGCTGCACTCGAAGATCAGATCTCCAAGCAGGATGCCGAGATGCAGGCTCTCGTTGAGCAGCAGACTCGTGCGCAGGAAATCGATCTGGCCAATGCACAGAAGGCACTCGGTGTCGAGCTGGCTGCTATTGGTGAAGAAGAAGATGATGATGATCTCGCTGTCAACTTTGACGCGATTCAAGCTGCCATGGCTCAAGGCCTTGGTGGTTCTAACTCTACCTCACGTCCTATCTGAGAGGTGATCTATGGCTAACATGGCAAAACCAGGGACTGATCAGACTGATGGCACACTCGCTGCTCGCTTTCAATCACTCGATTCAGTTCGAGCGACTAAGCTGGAGCGATCTCGTTACATGAGTTCTCTGACTATTCCCTCACTTCTGCCGCCTGAAGGTATCACCAATAATGGTGAACTGCCTAAGCCTTTTAGTTCGGTCGCCGCTCGAGGCGTCACTAACATGGCTAGCCGAATGCTGTCCGCTCTGCTTCCGTTGAACGATCTCCCGTTCTTCAAGTTCGAGCTGACCAACGGCGAGGCCGCAGAACCTGAGACGTTCTCCTACATGGAGTCGCTCTCAAATCAAATTTACACGAAACTGGCATCGGAAAACCTCCGTGAAAGTCTCTTCCTCGCTCTTCAGCAGCTCATCGTTAATGGTGACTGCCTTGTCTGCATGGAAGATAACCTCACGTTCAAGGTCTACCGTATGGATCAGTACGTCGTTCGTCGCGACGTTGATGGCTCGCTCAGCGAGCTTATTTACATGGACTGGGTTCCCAAGGATCCCACCAGCCCTCTGATCGAGGCTTATGATAACAACTTCTTCCCCTCTTCTTGGAATGCTATGTCGGCTCTGCCTGATTATCAGGCTCAGTTCCATCGCATTGTTAAGAACAAGAAGGAAGGTCGTTGGGATTATTATGCTGAAGACTCAGATGGTGATATGATCGATGAAGGTGAGTATATTGATCTGCCATACATGGCACTCCGCTGGATCGGTGTGACTGGTGAAGACTACGGTCGTTCCCATGTCGAAGAGATCCTCGGTGACATCGAGACGCTCGAGTCATACACTAAGTCTCTTATTGACGGTATGACTGCTGCAAGCACATTCTGGATGGCTGTTAATCCCTCCGGAATCACTGATATTGATGATGTCGCTTTGGCCCCGACTGGCGCCTTCATTGGTGCCCGCGCAGAAGACGTGTTCACACTCTCACCTGCGCAATCTCTTAGTCCTCAGCTCAGCGCTGCCCAAACGGCAGTCGAGCAGATGCGAAGAGAAGTTGGCGCTGCCTTCCTTCTCGGCTCAGCGGGTATCCGCTCGGCCGACCGCGTGACTGCTACTGAAGTTCGTATGCTTGGTATGGAAATCGAGAATGTTCTCGGCGGCGCGTTCAGTGCTATCGCCCGAGCACTGCTCGAGCCTATCGTCCGTCGTACTATCAACCTCATGATTCGTGAAGAAGAGATTGATGAACGTCTGGCCTCCGAGTTTACAACTAATGGCCGTCTATCTATTAGTATTGTTACTGGCCTTCAGGCTCTGTCCCGAGACTCCGATCTTACCCGGCTCATGCAGCTCGGCGAGATGGTACGTAATCTCCCACCAGAGGCTATCCAGCACTTTCGCTGGGACCAGTATGGTATCGCTCTCATCTCCTCGCTTGGCTTCGATCCGCGTAACTGGGTCCGTAGTGAGAATGAGACTGATGAACGAATGCAGGATCAACAGATGCAGCAAATGCAGATGCAGGCTCAAGCAGCGATGGCACAAGGTGCCGCGCAAGGCGCTGGAGCAGGTATGGGGCAAGTTGCTGCATCAGGTATTACCGATGCTGCCATGAACATGATGCAAGGTGGACAAGCTCCGCCGGCACTCTAAGGAGATTCAATATGACTGAAGAAAGCAATGGAGACTATCGTCAGGAGCAAGTGGTTGAATCCGCTACTCCTGGTAATGATGCACCGATGACGACTGAAGCTATGGCTGGACTTGACGCGGTTAACGCTGATCCTCTGGCTGACAAGCAGGCTCAGCAGGCTGCCCATGAGCGCGCGATGTTCGAGCGCTATGTGCAAGAAGAAGGGAACAAGATTCCCGGTAACTTCAAGTCTGCTGGCGAATGGTTCGACTCACTCAAGGGTGCACAAGCACAATTCACGCAAGGCCAACAGGAGATTGCTGACTTGAAGCGTCAGTATCAAATGTCTGGTACTACCGATAACCCGGACTATGTTCCCGCTCAGACTGAGGCACCGGCAGCTCCCGCTCCGGAAGTTGCCGCACCTGCGCCCGAGCCGGTACTGGGTGAGCTCCGTATTCCTGAACCCGAAGCCGTGGATGCAGTTCCTCCGGCTGATACCCCTGCTAGGGTAACGGATGCAGACTATGTGAAGTGGCAGACGGAAGTCGCCACGACTGGAACGCTTTCGCAAGCCGCTCGAGCCGATATTAAGGCAAAGACCGGCTTTACGGAAGCTATGGTTGATGACTATCTCTCTGCTCAGCAGGCCAAGCGACGCCAGGCATTTGCCAGCGCTGCCGACCTGGTGGGTGGTGGAGAGAACCTCTCGAGGATTTTGCGTTGGGCAGCGAATAATTACACCGGCGAACGGCTTCAAGGTTTGCAGGCGCAACTCGCAGGTCCCAACTCAGAGCTGACTCTTCGAGGGCTCGCTGCAGCTTATCAGCAGGCAACCGCCAATGCGGAACCGTCGGCTGAAAAGAAGCAGGCTGTTGCTCCCGGTACGGCGCAAGCCAGCCGAGAGCTCCCGGGTTACAAGTCCATGGCGGAATACCGTATGGACATGCAGAACCCACGTATGAAGCGTGATGATCAATTCCGAATGGCAGTTGAGACTCGCGCGGCACGAACTGACTGGCGTACGCTTAGCTGATTTACTGTGTCCCTCTAACGAGCCGACTAACACAGTGTTGACTGCTAGCCTTGTATTTAAGAATCCCACCAGCTGGGGCAATAACTTATATACTTGGCGTCCTGATATCGTGTACTGTTCACATTTTCACTTTGATTCTTTTAACTTTGGAGTTTAACTACTATGGCTATCCCTTCTTACCCCAATCTCAAGCCCGGAACCGCTCTTGGTGCCGGAGACCTCGCGTACCGCTACGGCGCTCCTACCGCTGCTACTGATTCCGTTGCTGGCGACAGCGCCAAGCTCTGGCTTCCCATCTGGTCCGGCGAAGTCCTCCACGCGTACGACGAGTACAACATGTTCGAAGGCCGCGTCACGAGCAAGTCCATTGCTTCGGGTCGCGAAATGGAATTCCCCATCACTGGTACCGTCAGCCTCAAGGCTGAATGGGGTGCTGGCGAATACCTCTTCGGTGGCGAAAACTCGTCCGCCGGCAACTTTGCTGTTTCGCTGGACAACCGGCCGATGGCTGCTCACTTCGAGCTCGACAACGTCGACCTCATGATCACGCAGTGGGAGTACCGTCAGGAACTCGCGCGACAGGCTGGCCAGACTCTGGCTAACGCCCGTGACAAGCAGATCGCTCGTTACATCGCTGGTGCCGCTGCTGTCGGCCTGACTAGTGCGGATCCCCGCGCTCTCGTTCTGCCGCAGCCTTTCGACGCTTCCGTCGGCTCTGCTGCGCAGAACTCGGCTGCCGAAGCTCTCAACGTCCTCGAGGCGATCGAAGAGTTCAACGTCGAGTGTCAGGAAAATGACGTCCCGATGGGCCAGGCGTTCTGCGCTGTCCCGCCGAAGCTGTTCCAGGCGATCCGTCGTCTCGGTGTGGCTGAAACTCAGCCGCAGGCTGGGAACATGCAGCCCATGTTCGGTGGCGTCGCTGCTGCCGGTGGTCTCGGTGCTCCCTTCTCCAGTGGTATGACCGGTCTCGCTGACTCGCTGACCTACATGGGTTGCACCATCATCAAGTCCAACCACATCCCCGTGAAGGACGATGTCGCTGGTACCGTTGGTATGGCCAAGTACGAAGTCGACGGCCTTGCCGCCTCGGTTCGTGGTCTTATCTGGATGCCCGAGTGCGTTGCGGCTCTCCGCAAGACCGGACTCGTGGTTGACACCGAAGACGATACTCGTCGTAACACGACCTTCACGGTCGCGTCGATGATGAGCGGTACCGGTGTCCTCAAGCCCGAGCTCGCCAAGGCGATCGTCGGCAAGGCAACCGCTGACCGCGCTGCTTTCGCTACCGATCTCGGCGGTGGTGACTTCGGTTACGTCACCGCGTGATATTTTCCCATCTGATCGTGTAGTTTAATTACTCTATTACACACGGATGGGCGGTGATCACAAGATGAAGATCTGTATCTATTGATCGTAAGATCTAGCGCGTCGCCTGGGGGAAACCCCGGGCGACGTCTTTGACGCTCCCGTCCCAGTGATGTGAGCCAGGACTTTACTTGGGGCCTGGACTGCTTAACGCGGTTCAGGCCTTTTTTTACTTTTATATTTTTTGCAAAGGAGGCCCACCATGGGTCAAATGACTAGACTGGATGCGGTGAACCAATGTTTGCTCGCCGCCGGCGAAGCTATTGTCGCCGATCTTGATTCTCTGAGTGGTGTTGATACCAGCATTGCTGAATACCTCTTAGATAACTATGCTAATGATTTCCAGATGCGAGGTCTCGCTAATAACGAGTACACCACGGAACTGGCTATTGATACTAATACTAATAAGATCTATCTCCCCGCTACTATTATCAGCCTCGACTTTCTGTCGTCCATCTTCAACAGTGATGGTAACGCGGTCAGGGTCTCGATCAAGAAGAGTGGCAACTCATACTTTCTGTGGAATGTGACCGATCAGACTTCTGACTGGTCCACCTACAGTGAAGAGACACTCCGAGCAGCCTTCATCGTAACGGTCGAGTGGGAAGATATCGACACTCCTGGTCAGCGTGCTGTCACCGCCTCGGCGGCTAGACGGTACCAGATGCTTACCCAGGGTGATGGTGAGATGGATAGCTATCTCATGCAAGATGAAATGATCTATAACTCCAAGGGCAAGGCCCGCGACATAGAAAGTAAGGGACGAACTATCTGGGATGCCTCGGATAATCAAACCCGCCGTGCTGTCTTCCGTCCGCGTGGTGGTGCCAATGCTCGCCAGTGGCGAGGAAGGACGAGCTGATGAATAACCCTCGCCGTGGAAAGACTCTTTCAACCAAAATCCCCATCTTCACCTTGTCAGGTGGTGTGGGTAGACAGGCTCCGCCTAAGCGGCTGCCTAGCGAAGCCCAAGAACTGGTTAATGCAATGTGCTCAGTGGAGCGCTCGATCGAAAAGCGCCCTGGTACTGACAACATGCCGATCAAGGGATCGACAGATGCTTTCACCGGCGACGTGTTGGCTGTCACTCCTGGCGCCGACCTTCAGTTCTTCTGGCACTCTCTTTCAGATCAAATCCGTTACCTTCTGGCCGTTGACCGTAGCGCCAGTGGTAGCTCCGATAAGTTGTTCTATGTCTGGTACTACGAGCAGGCTGGCGATTACTTTATCGACCAGACTGTAGCAGATCAGAGTGACGTAGATCCTGACGTCCGTGCTTACATTACCTATGGTGATAGCATTGATCTCAAGATCGTTACTCGTGGTCAGAACCTGGTGTTCCTTAACCCCGAAGTCAAGGCTGGCTACTCATCCACGTATGATGAAGTCAACGACGCTTGGGTTCTGTACAACCTCGATGGTACTCAGAAGGATGGCTCTGATCCATCCAACCACGATACCCGTGGACTTGAGGTCGACTACAAGACTGCTATCAAGGTTGACCCCGCGCAGATTGCAGTGTACTATGATACTTTCAGCCCATACCTTATCGGCACTCAGGTGCTGGTAACTCCCGGCGTGGCAGAGGGTATTACTTCCCAAAGTAATAATATCACTAGCACTAATGCTAATAATCATTACTATACACTTCAGGCTAAGACTAGTGTTGCACCAAACTCGGATATCTCAGATGTTAACCTATGGACTGTCATCGCGACAGACCAAAGTAGCTTTGTCCCTGCTGCCGGTCAACCTGCTCTCGACACCGATCGAACCCCGAAGCGTATTAAGGTCAAGGACTGGCAATACCCCGACTCTACCAAGTATAACCTTGGACAGTCGCTGCCTACCTTCAACGATCTCACAGTTCCTCCTCTTCAGGTGGACGTGACTGATGGTAACAACAATGCTACTCAAATGCTGGTTGATCTCTATGATCTTGATACCAACTCTTCTCCGAATCTTCCTCTCACCAACTCTGCAGACGGCAAGGTATTCTATATCCAGTCTGGCTATCTTGGCCAGTCACCGGGTTACTATCTTGCTAAGTCTGTGGCTAGCCCTAGCTTCATGAAGGTCCGTACTCCAGAACCTTTCTGTCTGTTTGATGATGCTCGTATGCCTATGCAGCTCGAGTTCACAGCCGAAGGCTGGTCGTGGTCCACGATTGAGTGGCAAGAGCGAACAACTGGTGATAATGAGACTAACCCAGGACCAACGGTGTTTAAGGAAGGCAGGATGGCGAAGATCACTGCCTTGTCTTCCTTCCGCAACCGGTTGTGGTTTGCCTCAGGTGACACGATGTTCTCTTCACGAGATAACGACTTCACAAATCTGTGGATCGATGATCCTGGTCTTATTACGGATACCGACCCCATTGATGTTGCTGCCTCAACTAACAAGTATACCCCTATCACCTCGATGGTGCCGTTCAAGGAGTACATGTTCGTCAACACGGATGCTGATACACAGTACGAGCTCGAGGGATCTGAGAACCAGATCACCCCGTTCACGGCCTCACTTCAGCCCATGACGTTCTACTCCACGGCTCCGCTGGTGGAACCTCTGACTCTCGGTAACAGCATCTTCTTCTACGATGCCGAGCGTCTTTATATGTACTACGGTACTGGTGGCACCCTCGCCATTGCGCAGGAACTGTCTACCCACTGCCCCAAGTACTTGCCTAAGAATTTCGGTGCCACCTCGGTTGCTGCCCCTCAGGACAGTATCCTTGCTGTGGACGCTGATAGTCCCTCGGATGTCTACGTCTTTACTACTAGATACCGTGGTGACCAGATTATCCAGAACGCCTTCTATCGTTACTCTTACAAGGGTAAAGAGATTCAGGCTCTCAAGTCCTGGGATAACTTTGTGTTTATGGTTAGCAAGCGTGGCGACGATTATTCTATCGACCGCCAACATATGCGATACGATGACCCTGAAATCCCGCGACTCGATCAGAAGCAGAAGATCAAGATCTCTTTAAAGAGCACTCCGCTTGATGGTAGTGATACCACCAACCCGCTGTATGATCCCTCTGCATTCAATGCCTCGTTCAATCCGGCCTCATTTAAGACTATGGTAAGAATCCCAGCGGTTCTTGATCCAGCTCTTAAGTATGCTGCTGTCAATATCTCAGGTGAGTCTTACTCGATCTCTAATATCCAGCCTACGGCAACGTATACTGATATTGAGTTAAATGGTGAGATTGCTGATGAGGTAGAGTTCTGGCTTGGTGAACAATACACCATGCTTATCCAGCTCTCGACCCAGTTTGTCCGTGGCGAAAACAACAACCCTGAGCAGGGCGTTCTAAACTTGGCCTCCATGGAGACCATGCACTACAATACCGGTAACTATGATGTCATCACGACTCGAGCCGGTAGGCCTTCAACTAACATTCAAACAGAGTATGAAGAAAGAAGCGAAGATCTGGTATCTTACATGACGTCCTTTAGTGGACTGCGTACTGATACCTTTGCTGATTCTATTACTCCATTGTCCAGTATCGAATACCAAGGTGAGCTCGTTAGCAAGATCATGGGATTCAGTGAGAAAGTCGAAATATATATTATGTCCGACCATTTCACTCCTGTGAACATTACTAATATGATTATCAAGGGTAAGTTTAGACAGACTTACTCTTCTCTCTCTTGAGTTCTCCTTTCCTTTCGGCCTCCGGTCGTCGAAAGATGGCTGGAGGCTTTTCTATCCTATCACATAAGGAGGTTGCTATGCCTCAGTTCAACACTCCCGGTTCTCTTGAAATCTCTTTCGCCGACAAGGCCTTCGGAGATTCGGATTTTTCTTACAACACATTGACACTGCTTGGTGATGTACCAGCAGAAGCTCAAATCATTGTTCGCTGGGAAACCATCCAGTACATCCCGTACGTTGGTGGTCCCACTCTCTCAGTCTCAGGCGAAGCTGCTCTTTCTTCAGCAAACCTTGATGCTTTCCGCTCAATCACGAATGCTACCTTCGCTTCCGGTGAAGGTATTACGTTTAACGAAGAAAGCAAAAGCATTCAGGTTGATGCTCCAGTCAGCGTAACCATCCCGGAGCCAATCACGTATAATAGTCAAGAATACTCTGAGCTATTCTACGTCTCTCCTCCCCAAATTTCTACTGTTGAACCGGTGACGCTTCGGCGTTCCACTAACGTCAGTAGTCCCACCGTTACGTTCCAGCCTGGGTCACGACTTACCTCTAAGTCTCTCAATGCTTCGCGTGACCAGAACCTGTTCGCAATCCAGGAGCTCACTGAATTCGGTGCTCTCTCCGAGGGCGGTTCAGGTGGTGGTGGCGGTTCTTTCGGGGGTAGTATCTGGGAAATTTCAGGTGCTAACTTCCTTAACCCTACCTCTTCTTCTGATGGTGTTGTTATTTGGCAGTCAGATAACCTTATCTCTACCTACGATGCTGATGGTGTTATGCCTCTCACTACTGGTACTGTTACTGGTTCTGTTCTTCTTACGGATCCTACTGCCGGCAATGTTACCAACACGGCATGGACGCCGCTCTCAGTTAGTATTATCGATGCCGGCGGGGTTCCTCTTGACGCAGTACTTGTAGCTCTTGATGCTAAGGCTGCCTTCTTCGAGGATACCGGTAATGGTCTCCTCGTCAACGGTGGTGATGCGGATAGAGTTGAAGTCGAGTCGACTAATATTGTCCTTGATGGTCTTGTGACTGTCGAAGGAGATCTCGTTGCTCCTACGATCAATGGTGCTGCTCCGCTTAACGCGGACAGTGTCCTGAGTGATCTTGATGATGTCACCGCCCCCGCTCCTAGCGAGGGTGAGTTCCTTGTCTACGATAGCGCTTCCAGCCAGTGGGTCAACCGGACCCCGGCAATTAATGGAGTTACCCCTCCCTCCGTTTACATTCAGAATCGCGAAGGGGCGACTGTAGTTGGTTCACTTGATCCCAGTGGGCAACCTTACCCTCTCCTATTCCTGTGGAATACAGTTAATTACCCCGACCTCAAGATGGGTGGTGATCCTTCGATGACCGCCGGTCTTGATGTAGGATCTGGTGGTAAAGGATGGATCTCACCCTTTAAGGGTCGTGTTGAGGTTCTGGCTCAGGCGGTCTGGAATACTGCTATCACCAGCAGTCAAAGAACAAACGTATGGTTTCAGGTTAGAAAGACTTCTGCGGATGGTAGTACTGAGGTTATTGACGGTACAAACTATAGTACCCCAGAAAACGTAAGCGCCAGCAATAACATTTCTGTCGCCTCCTCTGCAGTTATCGATGTTGAAATCGGTGATTCCGTTATGTACGTAATGGGACGAGGAGATATTGGAGACGGAGCTGCTATAACTAGATACCACGCTGCGACTATTACTCGACTGGATTTCGATGCTACTCTCTACGCTTCTGAAGTGATTGAGGCGGACATCGTTAACACCCCCAGCGGGGCTATTGCTGTCGAGCAGCGTGTTGGTGTTACCGATGAAGGTAAGCCTGTCTACTGTCAGACTCGGCGTTGGAATGGAGGCTTCGTTGTGGGCGCAACTACCCTTCTGTGGTCTAACTTTTACGTTGGCAGGCAGCTGATCTCTGTAGAACCAATTTTACTTAATGATACTAATGCCGCAAACCCATTCCTTTCTGAATCTGCCCATGCTTTGTATGGTTTTGAGATTACTGAGGATGGTGACGATATTCGTGTTTCTCGTATTGCATCGCCTACTATTAGCTCTGATTGCGGACCGCTTAGCTATGGTCACTACAATGTCTTCTACACCAAGGATTCTGATGTAGCTCAGCCTACCATGACCGTTGTCCCCACTGGGACGATTAAGGCGTTGGAATCTGTCTACTACATTGAATGCAGTGTACAGGATCAGATCTCGGTAGCAACAGCTAACGAAGCTAAGCGTACGTACGGTAACTCCAGTCAGTTTAATAATACTGGAATTTCCGTTAATTACGGTACTGCTCAGACGTCTGACTGGAATCAGACTACTGGTATTTGGACCTGTCCGGTTGACGGGCTGTATGAAGTTTCCACGCAGTTCGGCCTTAACCAAGGTACCGACACTCAGGCAATGTCCTATGTGGAAGCTAACCCCGGCTCTGGTTTCGTCAAGCTGGGAACCAACTTCCATATGCGCGGTCTTGATCCGGGCACTGGAGATGTCACCCAAAGACTTTACATGTCTTCGTATCAGGTGATCCGTGAGTTCCAGCAAGGGACTCAGGTCAGGGTCATGTTCGAGAACAGCACCGGTTCGGGTGCTAGTAGTATGGATATCGAAAACGCTAAGGCTTCGATCAGAAAGATCGGACCTTACACTTCATAAAACACTTCACGCTAAGCACGAGCTGGCGACCGGCCCTCCTCTGGGAAACTGGGGGAGGGCCTTTTCATTAACTATTTAGGAGACAAATCTTATGTCTACTTTTACAATCAATACATACCTTGTTGACGCAAACGGCGAGTACGTGCTCCAGGATATTTCAGATCCTACTAGCCGTATTATCTTGTCAACGCAATCAGTTGACGTCAACTACGCCTTGGCTCGCTTGGGTCAGGCTTCGAGGACCCGTCCTGTTAAGTCCTTTGATGTAAAGAAAGATACCTCGGATAACTGGTACCTGATTAATAATAAGCAGACCTTGGTAGGCCGCTTCCAGGATCAGTCCTATGCTCTCGGAGCTCTCTACGGATGCTTCATATACCATGACGGTGATCCCGATTACTTTGTGACTTGGATCGAAGACTGCCTATCTAAAGGTGGATCTTCTTTGGATTCTTCGTTCAATAATATTATCAATAGCATAGAAGGTAGTAACCTCGTCTCTACCGTCTCAGCTATTGATTCGTCTCAGATCCTCCCCGCTCTTGCGGCCGGTGAATCCTATTACTTTGCTCAGCAGGTCTCGACGTCCGAAGTCTTCCCTTCATCGGGCAGCTTCGCGGATCTCTTGAACTTCGCTGCACTCGGGGCTGATGATGGGACTACTACCCTGCCCGGCATTGGTGTATGGGACAACCTAGCCGAGGGCTCTTCAATACGTTCTCTCGTAGTCGTACTTGACGCAAGTCTTAACTGGGTTGCTACGAATGCTGTATCCAGTGTTCTTTATAAGTCTCCTATGGCCGTTATCGATTTTGATCTTTCTCAAATTGATCCAGCTGTCCTACTCGATCAGGCTACGGCCGTTATCGTAGACAACAGCACTGGAACACCTAATGGTGTAAACTTTACCTACGAGTGGTACCGACAATCTGTGGTTGCTACTGGTATTACTCTTACTGGAGGTTCATGATGCCTTTTTATACAGCTAATACTCTTGCAAATAATCTAGCAGGATTTGATGGTACGTGGAATTACTCAAACGATATTCTTACTTACATTACCCCAGCCAATAAAGTTGGCAGCCTTCAGGTCGAACTTGGTAGTCGTTACAGCGATGGAAGTGCGATCATTGACATCGATGGTAATACGGTCCCTTCTTACAGCGCTACCATCTCGGTGGCAGCTGGAAGTACGGTAACTGTTACTCCGACCCTTACAGGTTCCTCGGCACCTGGTGTAGAGGTCATGTATGATCCTACTGAAAGCTTGACAACCGTAATTGACCCCAACGATGTTCCTCGATTCGTGGTCCCTGAGGGCCTGAGTGGATCGTACTCTCAGTCCACTAGCTGGCGAGACTTTGGGGATATTACTACTGGAGACAACGGCGGAGATTTCTTCCGTCCTACTCGAGATGAACTGAACGCTTCTATTGCAAGCGCTAGTTCTGCAAAGAAGCAGCTTGGTTCTACGAACCTTAGTGCCGTCGTTGGAGAAAACAATTCTATATCCGATGCAACCATCTACGGTGCTATGACCATCGAGGAGTTGGGTGGATCTTGGTCTGCTGTTCCGGGTAATACCTCCTCGGGCGGACTGCAGGTCTTCACCGCTGAGGTCGCACCAAACCTAAACGACGGTCAGCCTTACGGTGTTGATTTGATCCGGACAGACGAGGATCAACTCTTTATTCCGATGGATGCTGAGGTAACAAACAACGAGAACGCTCCTCCGATTATGCAGGTCCTTCCTAACGTCCTTCCGGACCGTCGGGTATTTACCATTGCAGTGGACCGTAATACGGTGAACAAGTTCTCATCGAACAGCCAACAAGAGGATAACTACGCCGCGATTTCTACCATTAGTGATGGTGTGGTATCCGATACTACTTATGATATTGATGACAGCGAGTATAAGACTAAGTCTGGAAATGTTACAGAGATTCGATTCCTTACCCCCGCTGCTCTGCTTGCAGGTAAGGGTGAAACTGTAGCTTCAAACCCAAGTAAGGATACTCTTCTTGCAGCTCTTACAGCTAACCAGCTAAATGGTACGGAATACTTTACGATTAACCAGCACTGTGGACCTAACTTGAATGCCAGTAGTGTTTACCGCTACTTCTCAAGCTTAAGCGGAGGAGCTGATGAGCTAGAATATGATGGTGTCTTACGTCCTATGGACTGGGACCATGATAGCCAACAGTACATCGAGGGTGAGGGCGGTAGCTACTATCAATATGTCAGTGGCGCTGTCAGCAGTAACCCCGACCAGCTTAATGACAATGAATGGTGCCTGATTCACAAGTCAGATCGCACCCTCCATATTTACTATGCTCCTGACTACGGTGACTCAAGCACTCCTACGGATAAAGGAACCTTTAGGTTTCCTGTTCTAAGTAAGATCCTCTACGCAGATGCTAATGCTAGTATTGAGAACTGCGAAATTGCCTGTACTGGGAAGTTTGGTGATTCCTCCGAAGGAGCTATTACCACCCGAGGTTCATATGTTTCGATCTCTAACACTGATATTATCTGCAATGCTACGGGACTTAGAGGAACGTACAAGCTCATTGATTCATGTAATATTATCTGGGCCTCAAAACGATGCGCAGCTGCTTCTAGCGATTGGGATCCCACCAACACAACCGGATTCCATACGATTGTTAGAGATAGTACCTTTAGATTCTCTCAGATTCAGTCAGGAATGGCTATGCTTAATGCCTCCCAAGGGCCGGATAAACAGTCTCCTCCTATTCTGGTCGAGAGAAATGTCTTCTGCGTTCCGGTGACGTGCCATGGTCAGGGGCTTTCTCTCTACAAGAGCGCCTACCAGAACGCTACCGTCCGAGATAACGTTTTCCTTGATTTCACCCGAGCGGCTTCTTTCCAAGACGTCTCAGACAAGGGTTACCAGAAGTGGGTAACTAGTCTTGAGACTTATAATGTTCGTAGCTATTCTTGGGTTAAAGCTCCGGGCGGAGTACAAACACCCGAGGGCTGGAAAAGTGATCAGGGGATCGTAGAGGACATCGGAACTAAGCCCATCAATGAAGACTGGGGCGTCACCAATATTCTCTATGATGCATCAGGCAGTGGGGAAGTTACTCTTGAGTTTGCGACTAGCACTTTGGCAACTTTCTTTAAGAATAATGCATCTCCTACTATGCTGGCCGTAGTTGAGCCTTCTGGTGTCAACTATGACGTTGCTTTCTCTGGAGGTACTGTTTCTGGTACTAGTCTTGTCTACACTAGTAGCGACGTTGATATGAATGATTGGAGTGGTTCATTTACTGAGCTTCTCCTTTCCAAGCACTATAACTATATGACTGGTGTATGTATGCCAGTTAGGAATGATAACTCCGCTAATGATTTTATTATCAATGGTGGTATGGCTGGACTGAAGATAACGAACAACCTGTTCTTTCAGGGTAATGTATTCTCCCCGCCAGAGGCTGGGCAGTCCTACCTTTCCCACAACGGTGGTGACATGCTTCTGTCCAATGATGATGATGTGTATCCGGGACGGTGGCTGTTTGAAAGCAACACTGTCTCGCTGGATCCCAATATCTTAACGGACCCGGTCTCTGCTGCTTCTGTTGATACAGGATATAATTACAGTATCTTCAACCTAAACGTAGGCGCTAGGCTCAATGACTTTGGTTTCCGTCCTGTTCTAAGAAACAACGTGCTTTCTACTTGGCAGGTTAACAGTGCTGATGAGCCTAACGGTATCACCGGATTTGACGGTGTTGCAGGCTCGTCAACCACTAAGCCAGTTGGTGCCTACAGTGCCTATAATGGCAGTTTGGATTTTGATTCTTTCTACAAGGCTCGGTTCCCGGGTAATTATATCACACAACAAGGCTTTGGCTTTAACGACCTCACTTCCGTTTCTTGGGATAAGTTCAGTGATGTCTTTGATGCGGAAACTCTTGAGGTCTCCAATCAGTGGGCTACTGCAGCTTCTGATGGAGGAAAGCTTGGAGTGCGTTGGTCTGGAACTAACATCAGCTATCTTACTCTGCGAGAAGCGAAGGCTGACTGGTGGTCTAGTATGAACATGGCAGCTCAGGCTTTGGCTACTCCTTATCAGGACAGCGATGGACTACGACGTCCTTCCCCTGAGGCAGACTATGTAATTAAAGATCAGGATAATCGCACCAAGGAACTTACTTCGGTTGTTATTATCGAAAACGCAAGTAACCTGGAATTCACAGACACGACGCTGTCCATCAGTTCCACTCTTATTAAAGAGAGCTCGACTGATGTTAGTTACAGCTGGTCTTTGAAGAGAGCGGGTGGTGGTGAGGTTCTTTTCGGAGCCACCATTACTCCTGATGCCGGGGACGGCAGCAGCGCCACTCTTTACACTGGCGCTCTTGCAGAAACAGGAACGGAAATGGACGACCTCCAGATTGTACTGAACGTCACTACGACCAACGGTAACTACCCTGGGTGGAGCTCTGTTTCAGACGTTTCCGACTCTATTAGTATTAAGGACTCGGTGCCTTCCGGTACGGCTGTTGTCTACACCGCAGACGCTCTTACCAGTTCAGGTAAGTATTATCGAATGGGGAATGGAGCTGGTATCCCTGCTTGGCCTTCTGAGCTTCTTGATGAGCCCGACGGTGCAGGTGCCATGCAGTTTAGATTCTACAGTTCAGATAGAGGCTGGGTTTTCCTGGTGTACAATGCAACCCAAAGCTTGAAGGATCTAATTAGCGAAGGTACTAAAACGATTAGCGTCGAAATGACATTCGCTAGTGATGGTACAGCCGATGGGCCTTTTGCGGCCATGCATGGCCAGAGCGGGACGATCTCATTCCCGGCTGGGTCTATGGCGAAGCTTAGTAACGCTTCTGATGCGAACTGGAAGTCTCCAGGCTGGGGCTCCGTAACTAACACGGGAATTGTCTTCCCTCCTACGGGTTCGTCCCATACTGCGCCTAACGAAGGAACACTTCCATCGAGTACAACGATGGACATTACAGTTATTTAATATACCATAATTCATACCTTGGCTTCCCTACCGGGAGGTCAAGGCTTTTTACTACACTAACTCAAAGGAGACTACATGTCTATCTTTATCCCTTATAATCCAGAATCGGAAACAACAGGTAACCCAATTATTCCCCATCCTGACTTTGTGTCTGCTGGGGAACAACTCCGGGTCAAGACTACCGGTAGTTATTCCGGTGCTGTTGATGTAACTAAGACTGCCGATGCTTCCCTTATCGAAGCTCTCGCAGTAAACCGTGCTCCTATCTACGCCGCCTTCTTTGCGGCTTCTAAAGGAGACCGAGAAACGTGGGGCACCGCGTCGGTAGACTTCCGTAAGACTCCTACTAGCGGTTTCGATGACTCTAGTACTAATGGACGCCTGGCGTACACGGACCAACTTAAGGACCGAGCACTAGGCGCCGCCAAGGACGCGAGCGCTCCGTTTAGTCGAGTTCTTATTGGTAACCCCGGAGGGTACTCTGCCGGTAAACCACTTGATGGAAGTGAAGATGGCCAAGGCTACTTCCCTGCCAATGCCGGTTCCCTGATGAGTACTTCCTCAGTTGATACTTTCCAGCTTGATGGTACGACTCTCCACGCAGTATATAATACTCCTTATACGGACACCGGCCTCGCTGGTGGAGTCGTAGGTGATACTGTCGCTTCTTGGAGCGCCGCCTTGGATAGTCTTCGGGACAGCGGTTATACCTCCGAGATCTTTGCCTACGTCGGCTATGGCTGGGCATACACTGATGATACTCACACCACCGTTGACTACAATCTGGCGGCCTACGCCCCGAGTTGGTCACGATCAGTCAAGGAACCTCAGGTCTACCCTGTGGACTCCCTGCAGATTGAGTGGGACATCCTGAAGACCGCTGGGTTCGACAACATGTCGTTTGATGCCGGTACTCGGGTTGCTGAATATAATGATGCTGGTGATACCTTTGCCTTTGGTGCTAAGCGTATTGCTGATATTAGAAACACCATTAACCCTTCTACCCAGCAGATCTACGAGGCACTGCCCCGTACTGTTGATGGCGGGAAGAAGGACGACTTCCATTATGTGTCCGCTAAGCACTGGCTACTCTGGCCCACCTCCTCTGGTGTCTCCACGGATGGTACCGGAACTACGGTCATGGGCCGTCCTAACGAGTCAGGCAACTCTGTTGTCCAAATGGACGGCTGGGGCTTGGACACAGCTACTACGGAAGTCCACGTTGTTATTGATATTAATGAATCCCTTACTAAGGGTTGGTATGGAAATACCTCTAATGGTTCCACTCCTAATGGTTCAATCATGAACTGGCCTCAGTTTAAGGATCTCGTTGCCCGGACCAAGGCGGAAGGATTTATTCCCTCTTGCCAATCATGGAACGCAAGCGGCGCTACGATGTCTGACGGTCAGGGTGGTACTGTGGATGCTTCAGATCTTGTCAAGCACATCGCTACTGACGGAGCTTGGGATCCTGTTGGTCCTCCTACTGTCGATCTTACTCCCGGCTCTACGACGCCCAGCTCATGGGCTTCCACGGCGACTCCCGCCGATACCACGGGATCTAATCCTCTTGTGGCTGACATGCGAGTTGCCATTGGCTCCTTTATTGAAGCTCCGGTCACCGCTACTGAGGATAACACTATTGAGGTTAGCGTTATTGCTGACCATGCCAATGGTGTAAGTAGAGTTGATTTTATTGCAAATAACGGAACGCCCTTCAGCGTTTCTACGGAAGCTGTCCGAGATTGGCAGGCTGATCCTAGCCTTCCTAACTCCGCCTGCTATACTGCCACGCTCGACCTGTCCGCTCAGACGGCCGGTGACCCTGTGGAAATCCGAGCTATCATCTACCCGATCCATGGTACTCCCTTGGTTCTTCAGGGCGATGGTACTCAGTCTCCCGCGTTGCAGGATGTAGACGTATCCGAAGGACGCAACTCTGTGTTCTTCACTAAGGTCTCGGATACTGTTGATGTTTCTGTTACGACTGAGCGAGGACTTCGAGCGGCTCTCAATGCCCAGTCCTTCGATCAGGATAAGCAGTACCGATTCATGCTTCAGTCGGCTAACTCTAACTGGAACGACAGCCTTGCTGTTACAGTAGACACTAACCCCTACGTGCCTGTCATTGTCCGCGGTGCTACCGCTGGCCGTGCGATTAGTACGTTTGATGTTAGCTGTCCTCTCAATCCTGCTGGTGAAGTCGCTCAGCCGAATCCCCTTACGGGTACGAACGCTAGCGGCGGTCTCTTCTTCCAGTTCGAGAACCTTGAGATTAACCAGAGTACTACAACATTTAATCAGGCTGCCAGCAATGGTAGTATTATTAAAGACTGTACTATTACTCGAAACGCTACCCCATTGACCACCTTCCGCGGCGTCACCATCGGTGATAATGCGGCTGGTAACTGGGATGCTCCTAATCAGTCCGTTAAGACCTGTGTTGGGGCTACTGAGTGGACTCGCGCTCAGAGCAACTTCAATACCGTAGGTACGGATGTCATCCCCAAGGATGCTGTCGTCTTCACTACTCCAGCTTTCGTAGGCAACGCTGTCTATCTGATGGAGAGTACTGTGGAGAACAATAGTAATATGGGTTGTGGCATTGTACTTCAAAGAAATAATATCCACCAAGCCAACCTTCAGGATGTTGGTATGGCTGGTACTCAGCTGAACCTCCTCGTTAAGGACTCTGTCTTTGGTGCGCAGGTTATATTCACAGCTGGTGGCGGAACGATTGTATGGGATGTTAGTACTAACGGGGATTTTGATTCTTCAGCTACTTACACTTCCGGATCTGAACCTTATACTGTAAACCAGACTGTGCTGGCTCAAGATACTACTTCAGCTAATGATAACACTCCTAGCCCTCGCTGGTCAGTTTGGCAACTTTACGCCAATGCAGGCGGTTACTACTGGGGTCGCTCGGACCCGCATGTGGATATTTATCAGCCTAACGTCAGCCCGCCTCGGGTTGGTGTTGGGTCTGCAGATCCTCCCACAGTTACCGACGGCTGGCTTGTCGTTGAGAATACTATCTTGCAGGGCTGGAAGGCTACTAACGTAAACCTCCAGTACTTCATTGATACTCAGTGGGGATCGGGCTCGGTCTCGGTGGTCCACAACGGTCATGTTTGGAAGGACTGGACTCTTGAAGGACAGCAGTATACTAGTGATACTTTCCGATCTCGTTTCTTCAATTCTATGTATAACTGGGTCTGGCGTGATATCAACTACCGACCTGCTGGAACTCAGCAGTACATGGGCGGCTTGATTATTCCTCAAGACATGCAGGGTACGGAGAACTATGCTGACTTGGCGTCTGGTTCCCCTGACCCATCTACTGATGGTGCTACTGTCCAGTGGGCCATCATCGATAGTAACCTCGGTAACTTCAGTGCGACCGTTAATACTGGTATGGTCCAAGGCGATGACCTCGATACTTGGATTACGATGGTTAATAACCAACCCGGTAACACCTCTGATATTGTTCAGGAAAATTCGCAGGCTATCTACGGATCTTCCCCACCGAGTGGCACTATAACCGTCGCTGGTACTCCTAGTGTTGGGGGCACGCTGACCGCATCTGCGTCTGTGTTTAATGCTACCAGCTCTTCCCTTCAGTGGTCAATCGCTGATACGGAGACTGGTACATATACTGATATTGTCGGTGCAACTAGCAGCTCCTACACTATGGTGTCTGCTGATCTAGGTAAGTTTATTAAGTGTACCGTCACCGCAGTGGGCATTCCGCCTGATCTGGTGAAGGACTCTAACATTAGCGGACCTGTGGGTGGAGGTATGATGAGCCTTGGTGGCTTCTCCTCTACGTATGTTGCTGTTAATCCCGATCCTTGGACTCCCGTTGGTCTCCAGACGTACCCGGTTACCGATGATGTCGGTAGAGTAGGTATCTGGGGTAACCTCGGACGACAAGGCAGCTTTGGTAACCAAGCTGGCATCCTGCGATGGGGACCCGGCTACTCTGATGCCGATGATGGCACAGCTGGCAAGGGAATCTATGCAACGGATACCTATGACTTCGTCGATAATAGAGGCCCTGAAACTGTAGCCTGGCAGGCTTCAACTCCGAACGGAGATGCCGGTAAGATCTTTTACGAGACTACAGTAACCCAGCTGGACGGAACGCAACTTAAGAGTGGTCTTTTCGCTATGTTTGCAGGGAATGATGCATTCTCTGGTTACCAGAACGTGGATGAGTCTACATTCAACAACACCGCAGTATATCCCTTTAGTAACTGGGATGATGGTGCGGAAGTACGTTTTGACTTCTACTTTGAAGCTGACTAATTAATTGAACCTTAGGACCGTCGCACTGCTGATGCAGTTGCATAGTAGTAACTCCTCACTCGTGGGGGATGGTGCGAACGCCATAACGTTACGCTATTCAAGGCAGCAGCCATGGGAACTCTTCGGAGTGTCTCACGGGCAGCAGCGTCGGATCTACTCATAGTGGGCGTCGGGAGGTGCTGTGCCTCCCGGCGTCCTTTCTTTACATCAAAGGGCCCCGATACACTGGCCTGGAACACGGAGTTAGTTTATGAACAAGTTGTTTTTATACATGATCGTTATGCTGTCATTGGTCTCAACGACCTTTGGCGGTGACTTTACTTTGGATACGGTTGATGCTTCTGGTGCGTGGTACACCTACTCAGGTGTAGTCGATGATGACGACGCCACACAACTCAGAGGTATCATGAAGATATTTCCAACTAAGAATGTTTTCATCACCATTAATTCAGGCGGTGGCAGTGCTTTCGGAGGAATCACACTGTTCTGGGAGGCAGAGCGCTGGAGCAATCTAGTGACTATCGCTGGTAAAGATTATGGTGCATGGTCAGCCGCGGCAATGTTTTGGTTAGGCTCGCCGCGTGACTGGTTCGAAGGTGCTGAATCCAAGGTAGGATTCCACCAAGCCTATTGTAACCCCATCCGCCCCCCAGGATGCGACTTGACTTACTTCCGTGCTCGTATGGAGGAAGTGTTTAACAAGGCCGGATATAACGGTAGACTCTTTGATGATGTCCTGACTGATTACCAAACTATGTGGGGTATCAGTGGATGGGCTGTAGTCACCGATGAGGGGTGGATGTTTTATCATTCCGTATATCACTTGAAGAATAAGTTGGCCCCTACGTGGGTCCTTTAGGAGATTAGATTATGTCTATTGAACTAATTAGTATGTTGGGTGGTGCCCTCTCGGGATTCATCTTTCGTTTTATGGCTACTTCCATTGAAAATCAACAGAAGACCACTGAGATGCTCCTCCAGAAGCAAGCTGTGGCTGACGATTCCGCTGATCGGGCTGCTGTGCGTGGTTCTCATGTCGGCCGTCGGGTGCTCGTCTTCACAGTACTCTGGGTTCTCGCTGTTGCCCCATTTGTTGGAGCCCTCATCGGAGTCGACGTCTGGGTCGAAGAAGAGCGAGCCCCATGGGACTTGCTCGGACTCTTCACCGGAGGCTGGGAACAGCTCCGGGGTATCGTCATTCTCCCTGAATTGCGCGCTGCTTTGCTGGCCGCTGTTGGCTTTTATCTTGGTGGCTCGACGATTGCAAGGTCAAGGTAAAGAGTAATGTTTAATATCTCCTCGGATAATGGATGGACTGAGCTCCTTGAGTTTGTTGCTGCTATTGCTCAGCCTCTGATCGTTATTGCCCTGACGGGCTTGATTGGAGTCTGGATTAGTTTTGGCAAGAGACTTTCTTCTGCCGCTAATACTGCTGATCGAGCTCTTGAGCTTGCTGAGCGAACAGGCCAGGCAGTCGATGGACTGAATTCATCTGTTACTCAATTAAACGAAACCTTACATAATATCGACATACATAACATCAGGATGGAAGGCCGAGTGGCCGATCTCCATGATGGGTTGTCAAGCCTTCGTGAGGCGAAGCACAAGATTAATAACAGTTTACAAATTCACGAAACTAAGATTGCTCTTCTGGAGCAGAGATGTAAATGAGAAAACAATCAAAAAAGATTCCTAACCCAAGACAGCTTCCACGTGTCCGCCCTAAGGATGTGAAGGAAGCTAAGCGAAAAAAGAAGGAGCAGCGTAATGGACAGAATCCAACAGCAACGGATTGAACGCATGATGCGTGATGCAGATCGCTTCTCCAGTGTCGGTGGAGGCGGAGGTTCTCCCGGCGAAAAAGGCCCAGCTGGCTCAGTTGGCCCTCGAGGTCCCGAAGGACCCCGTGGAGAAATAGGTCTAACCGGTACTAGTGGCCTAAGTGGTGCTAAAGGTAGCCAAGGCCCGAAGGGGTTTGCTGGCGATAAAGGTCCCACTGGTGATAAAGGTCCCACTGGAAACCCAGGTCCTGCCGGAGCTCCTGGTACTTCGGGATCTGGAGCCACGCTAGAGCATCTGTTCTTTGCTCCCGGCTCTGACGTCGAGGTGAATAATGGTAAGCCTACTGGTCAGTCAGCAGCCTTCGCGGCTATTGATCCCACGTGGCCTGTCACGGCTGGTACTGACTTTACAGTTGCTAGCGATAGCATTACCTGTAACTTTAGCGGCACTCTCTGCGTTGAGGCTCATTTGTTTGTAGCTATCGCGACGACGACGAACGGCCAGCGCCCTGCTCCTCAAGGTAGGTTTATGATCAACGGAGTTGAGACTGGGCCCGTGGGAGCTTCCTCGTATATCCGAGATGCTTCAGGACATGAATCAGCTAGCATAGATGTTATCTGCTATATAACTGTTTCAGTGGGCGATGTTATTACCTTTGGAGTCCGTAAAGGCTCTACTAACAACGCTTCTGTAGTAACTAAGTCCGCTTACTCGCAGTACTCGGTTAAGCGTACTAAATAATCATTTGAAAGGACTTACCTATGTGTAAGAAATGTGGATGTGGAAAACCCGGTAAGAAGCACTCTAAGAAGAGTCCTGCTAAGAAGAAGGCAACCCCGCGTAAGAAGAAGGGGTATTGATGCCTAGTAAAAAGAAGCCCGCCAAGAAGCGGGGACTATGGGACAACATTAATGCTAAGCGTAAGCGTATCAAGGCCGGCAGCGGCGAGAAGATGCGTAAGCCTGGAACCAAGGGTGCTCCCACCCGTAAGGCTCTCAAGCGTTCCCAGACTAAGCGGGGTCGCTGATGGCTAAGCGTAAAAGTAAGAATGTTAAGATGTCCGTTGGTCGAGGCGAGAAGCGCTCTGTTAAGAAGGGTGCTGGTCTCACCAAGAAGGGTGTCGCTAAATATCGTAAAGCTAACCCAGGGTCGAAGCTTAAGACTGCCGTCACCGGTAAAGTTAAGAAGGGAAGCAAGGCAGCAGGCCGACGTAAGTCGTTCTGTGCTCGCTCCCGAAGCTGGACTGGTGAACGTGGTAAGGCGGCCCGCAAACGATGGAGGTGCTGAATGGCAGCAAAGTCTAGAACAGCTAAATACTTCGCGGCTAACCCCGCCGCGCGTAAGCGTCGGCAGAAGGCTCAAGCGAAGATCAACAAGAAGCCCGCTGAAAAGGCGAAGCGCCGTGCATCCGCGCGTAACCGCCGTGCACGCGGTATCATGGGTAAAGGTGGCAAGGATGTCTCACATCGCACTGATGGCTCGACGTTCCTGGAATCACCATCCAAGAACCGTGCACGTAATGGTGCCGGTGGCAAGCCTAAGCGAGCCCCAGCAAGGAAGAAGAAATGAAGAAGCAAAATATTGATGCGCTCGAGGACGTTCTCTTTGAGACCGTTATCTCCGCGCTGCAAGCCGAACCTACAGCTGGTTGGGCTCAGGTCGCTCGTGGACTACTCACGGATTATCGTGATTCCTCCGAGGGCTCTATGCCTGCCATCCAAGCTGAAAATATCAAGAATGTGCTGAAAGATTCAGCTCCGTTCAAGATCAACCAGGGCGGGTGAGCTTACGCTCACTCGTTCTTTTACCTAAGGAGACTAACTATGAATATTAACCCCGAAATTAACTGGGACGAGATCCCAGATGATGTACCCGAAGAGATGGTACAGGATGCCCGCAACCATTTGTATGCATCCATGCGATACCTCTTTGGCGTAGATCCAACACCTATCCAGTACGCAATGATGGATGCTCTGCAAGAGCACGGAGTAGATATGCAACTTCAGGCCGGCCGAGGAGCCGGTAAATCAGTTCTAACGTCTATCCTGGCATCCTGGTTCCTTCTACGGGATCCTAACTGCTGTATTATGGTGTTGTCCGCTACGGCCCAGAAGGCTGTAGAGTTTATTAGCATGACCCGCAGAATCTGCGATATCGTGCCATACTGTAGCCACCTGGCACCTGGTGGTCATATGACCGACAATGCCTTTGCCTTCAATTGTGGAGCGCGTAGCAAGGTTGGACAGGATGCATCAGTGTTTGCCCGTGGTATCACGAGCCAGATCACTGGTAGTCACGCTGATATTGTTATCAGTGATGATATTGAGATTGAGGGTAACTCCGATACGGAGATCCAGCGTGAGAAGCTGCTTGGCCGTCTTCACGAGCTCGAGCAGATCCGTAACCCTGGTGGCCGAGTGATTATGCTCGGCACTCCCCAGACTCGCGACTCTATCTATAATAAGCTAGCACAGAGCTATCCTCAAATTAAGTTCCCGGCGGTTATCCCGGATCCATCTATCTCTTCTCAGATTGAGAATGCGGCGGACTGGATCATGGCGTTGCCGGGTGAACCTGGTGAGACTACGCAGCCCGAGCGATTTACGCAGGAGCTGCTCGAAGAAAGAAAAGCTAAGATCGGACCAACTAAGTTTGATCTTCATTACAGACTTGACTGCTCGCTGGCTGACGTCGGCAGGTACCCACTCCGACTCGCTGATCTTATGGTGATGGATGTGGACCACGAACTCTTCCCTGAGAAGCTGGTGTGGGCCAATGCTGAGCCTATCAAGAACCTACCGACATTCGGTATTTCTGGAGACCGTTGTTATCATCCCATGTATACTGCTGCAGCATTCATCCCATACACCCAGACCGTAGTCTTTGTTGACCCGGCGGGTAGAGGTGCTGACGAAACTGCAGTGTGCGTAGCCTCAGTTGTTAATGGGTACATCGTTATCCATGAGCTCATTGGGCTTGAAGGAGGATATAGTGAACCAGTACTCGAGAAGATTGCTAAGAAGGCTCTTCAGTACAACGCCTCTATTATCCGCGTTGAATCTAACTTTGGTGATGGTGCAGTATCTGCGCTACTTCGTCCCATTGTCGCTCGAATGTGCGGCCAGGTTTCTGTCGAAGACTTCCGTGTTAGCGGAGCCAAGGAGAAGCGAATCATCGATAACATCGAGCCTGTCATGGCCGCTCACCGCTTGGTATTTAATACTTCGGCGATCCGCGATGAAGAGAACCAGAAGCAGATCACCCGTCTGCAGGATCTTAGAGGAGCACTCAAGCATGATGACCGTATTGATACAGTGTCGGCTGCTTGTGAGTTCTGGAAGGACTGGTTGCAGGTCGACGTTGATGTTGAAGCAGCTAAGAATTCACGCAAAGCTGAAGAAGAATATATCAAGATGTGGACTGATGATGTACGCCGCGGTGAAGTAATTACCGAGGCGCGCGGAGGCAGTGGCACCTCTCGAGTTCGTAATATCTTCAACGAGAGCACTAGCAAGACGCGACCAAACTTCCTTAGAAGAGGACCGCGATGATTCTAGTAACCGGGTCAGCCCCGCGCTCTGGTACGTCCGCTATGATGCGGGCACTTACTAAAATTTATAAACCACATTCATGTATCGAGCAGCACCCTAGTTGGACTGCTCGTGAAATGAACCCCAACGGATTCTGGGATATATGCCTAGAGCAACGAGATGGCGATGAGCCTATCGTAACGGAAGAACATACCGTGCTAAAACTCTGGGCTCCTCAGCTCCATCGTATTGACCCTGAAGCCGTAGACCTGATCATACAGATGACCAGATCGGACTTCGTTGGACAGGTCAACTCTATTGTAAAGACTGCGAAGGCTCAGGGTCTACCCGAGCTGACATCGCAGCATATCTCTCATATGTTTCTAAATCAACGCGAGTGTCTCGAGAAGTACTTTTCGTACGTCGACAGACTTATCGTACCTATGGAAGAGTTTAGGCTTTCGCCTGATAAATTCCTAAGACAAATTAAGGAGGCCATACCATGGCAGTAATGATTGGACTAGGTATTGCTGGTCTTGCAGCTAGTGTCGGTGGTGGTGTTATGGGTGCAGAGGCATCCGCAAGCTCCGCTAAGGCTCAAGCCATGCAAGCTGAAATTAATCGTAAGTGGCAGGAGTTCGAGAAGGAAATGAACCAAGAAATGCAGCGCGGCCAGCTTGGCATTGCTGAGATGGATCGTCTCTATCAGAACAAGAAGGTTACTGGCACTTCTTTCGAGAACCAGCTGGCTCAAAGTCGAGCGGCTCGAGAGCAGTTCCAGTACGCCACGAATCAATTCAGTCGTAACTACAGCCAGACTAAGGCTGCGGTAACTTCCTCTTCCGGAGGACGTGGTATGGGTCGTGGTGGCACGGCTGATGCTCTTGCTAACCAGCAGAGGATCAACGCTTCTTCTGACCAGCTTCGTATTCAAGCCAACCTCGATAACCAACTCGATGGGTTTGAAAATGCTCGTAATCAACAACTCGGTCAGCTCAATGCTCGAGCTGCTAATATGCCTCCTCAGTACATTCCCTCTACCCCGATTCCAATGCCTAACACTGACGGCATGGTGCTTGGCGCCGCTCTTAGTGGTCTTGGTAGTGGTCTTGGTGGACTAGCTGGTATGTTCAGTGGTGCAACTGGAACTCCTGCTTCCGGTACACCCAATACCATGGGACCCTTTCCAGCATAAGGAGATAATCTATGCCCCAACCAGATAATAAACGATCACGCGGAAAGAATCTTGGTCCGCTACAGGGTAGTCAAATTACCCCACAGGGAACATCAGGTGTATATAGCACCGGTGGTTCCTCACGTAATGTCGCCGGTAGTGCGGCTCCTTCAGGTATCCAGATTGGCCAGCAGGCTCGTATCATCGATGATGGTAGTGGCCTATACACGGCTCTGCAGGGTGCCTTCCAAGGAGTTGAACGTGGTGTTAAGCAGTTTGATGAATGGGAAACTCGAGTCGCTCAGAAGCGACAGAATGACTGGGAAACTGAACTCGCTGAGTACAGTCGTACCGTCTCAGGTAATCCCAAGAAGATGGCTGAGTGGACGCGGCTCCAAGAGTACCGTCCTCACTCAAAGACTGCTAAGCGTTTTAACACGATGATGGCTGATATGGAAGGCAAGGAATATGATGCCTACCAAAATGATATCATCCATAACGTAACTCAGGCTACTTCCAAAATGGATATGGTCACGGCATCTCGGTACCTTAACGACCAGATGTCCATGCTGGATCCAGAAGACAAGGCTTTCAAGTTATTCGCAACTACGCTCGCCGCAACGAACCAGAAGCTAACGTCTATCTCTGCGTCCTACGACCAGAGTAATACTAATTTAGGATACAAGACCGGGATGTTCGATCTCGGCCAAGCGCTTACCAATAGCGGCAATGTTACCCCCGGTGACTTGGCTAATGGCCGAGCTTCTGTGGTTGGTGCTGCCTATAACTTCTTCGGACAGGATCCCTCTCGTCTGGTGATTAAGCCAGATGATGGAAGTATTATG
>Ga0209634_1000229_pt1 | contig 43920 bp, 30 predicted proteins | sample LinPmetageLP40_FD_184043 | JGI IMG/M metagenome (GOLD analysis project Ga0209634, IMG submission 184043) | Marine viral communities from the Pacific Ocean - LP-40 (SPAdes) (version 2) | ecosystem: Environmental > Aquatic > Marine > Oceanic | place: Pacific Ocean | collected 2010-08-26 | reverse complement strand
TTTCACCATCTCTATGATAGAATGGGTGGTGCTCTGTAGTTCTAAGTACAGTACCATTATCAAGTGTTAATTTAATAATCATACCTACTTCTTCTATAATTTTTAATTTACCTACTGTACCAACTTCTGCTGTTTTTGTAGATTCATTCCATGTTATTACTTCTTCACCTGATAAAATATCTTCTATATTTTTTATATCTCCATTTGCTAAAGCTATCTCAGTTCCGGCTACAAAACAACCTGGTGAATTATCAGGACCACTAACTGTTACTAAATTATTATCATTTGCATTTAATGATATCCCTGTAACTACCCACCCGTGTTGTGTTGTTGTAGATATTGAATTTGGATCAGCTGAATCAACGTCTGCACCTTGTTGTGTAATATATTGACCATCCCATATCATATCTAAAACTTTAAAGCGACCAACACCATCAGCAGCATCAGCAATAGAAGTTGACACGTCCCAAGTTGAAAAACCAGGTTTTGTTGCAGTAGTTGTACCAGCTTGGTACCAACTAGTGTAATTAGCAACTGAAGATGGCGACTTAATTCTAAATTGCGGTAACTGTATATTCACCGTTCCATAATTTGCTTCATAAACACTACCTGATCCTGATTTTGTAGCTTGCCTAATCCCTACTGACTGTACATACACTTTGACTGATAGTCTTTGTCCAGGGTAGGCACCAGTTGGAAAGTTAACTTTATAGTTATAACCTTGATTGTTAAATTGTAATCCAGTTGAAGAATCCTTATAACCTAAACCAGGTCCAAAGTTAAGAGATATAAATGGAACATTTAAATCTGCTGTTGTTGGCATACCTAGAGAAACAACCCCGTTTGGTGAAACTTGTTGTGGTGATAGTGTTTGTCTTGTATTCCAACCATAATTTATAGGGGCAGGTGCAGTTCCGTTTGGTACATACGTTGATGTTGGTGCAGAATTAATACTTGAATTTAAACCTCTTGCTCTTTTTAACACCCACGGTGCTGCAAATGAAATTTTATTTTCACTTGCATTAAAATAATCTTCTGTATTACCAGAGTTTCTTACTCCAAAACCTAATGAATTGTCCCATGCATAATTAGCTGCAGGTACAGGTTGTTGTGGGCCTTCACTTCCTAATCCTATAACCAATAAACCTGCGTCTACACCGCTAGCTGATTGTGTTCCACCTGACCACCCTTGCATTATTGCACCTGGTGCCATATCAACAACACCGTTATTTCCTGTCAATTCAAATATAGCATTTGACGAAGCAAGTGCAGTTGTAGGATTTTTATAAATAGTATTTCCAAAGCTTATTGGAGGTGTGGTACCAGTTGATAACCCAGCAGGTGATATTGTTTGTTGTCCAACAAATCTTGTATGAGGTTGAGCCCCAGCAGCTCCATCATATCCATAATCAATAACTATACTACTGTTAGCTTTAGATGTGGCAGTAGTTTTCTTTAATATTGTTTGACTATTAGATTGTATATAAATATCTCCACCTACTGTAGCATTAGGCGCAGTAGATGAATTTTCAATATTAATGTCAGCCGTAGCCGATGAAGATGCATCTGCTTGTTTTATAACAATATCACCATTATTAGTCTGTGCGGTTATTCCACCTACTCCAGAAGTAAGAAGAATTTTACCTGAAGGATTTGATCCTAATGTTGTATCTAATCTTATTTCACCACCTGATGCTATTTGAATTGTTTTATTAGCTGATGATACAAAATTTGTCTCTCCTCCTTGAAATTGTATTGTAGCATTTCTTGTAGTTTCGGTTACTACTGAAAACCCTGTACCTATTTGTACTAATCCTGATCCTGAAGTACCTGCAGTATTTATTACAAACTTGTTACCTCCGGCTGATGTTCCAGTTCCAACATTAACTGTAAAATCTGAATTTTCTCCACCAAAACCTGATGCAACACTGCTATCACCTGTTTGAAAATTAATTGCTTTACCTGCAAGAAAATTCTGAGATCTTTCTGGTACATTAACTTCATACCCATATAAATCACCTAAAGCAGCTGGTGATGTTGCAGCCTTAGGAACATCCATAATTAACTTGTCATCTATACCAATTCTAATGCTGGATAAACCAGCTAAATCTGTTTGGTAAAACTTATCACCAGAATTAGCAGCACCACCATGAAATACTATAGCCTTAGTTGTAGCATCCTTTTGGTGTAATAATAATGCAGCTGTACTAGATATTAAATTAGCAGCAACCGAGTCAGGGATAACATAAGCATTAGTTAATGGAATACCTGTAAGTTGTTGTGTAGTTGTTACTGCTCCACCAATCATCACAGATGGCACACCTTCATTAACACTTGTCGCACCAACACCTAATCCTATAGTTCCATTATAAATAGCAGTTTTTAATCCAATTGTCGGTGAACCAAAAGTATCTCCCATTCCTCCGCCAGGACCTTGAATACCTTGCGGCCCTCTTAAATCAATTGTAGTTTGAGACCATGCTAATCCAGTATATTCCCATACAACCCCATTAAATTGTAAATAGTAATCGCTTGTTCGCGGTGTCGCAGTTGGAAAGTTAGCAGTAGGTGTAGTACCTGGATCAGATGTAGCAGTATCTTCATACCATGTAGTTCCTTTTGGGCCTCTTCCACCGGAAGGACCAACTGGGCCTATTGGGCCAACTGGGCCAGCAGGACCTCCACCATTAAGTAACAATTGGTCAAAATTAAAATTTGTTTTATCTACCAGTTGTGAAATAGTATCCGATGCTATTATTTCTTGTATAGTGATTGGCATTTCTTTTCTATTATTTTTTAACTATAGTAACGCTGAAACCAAATGATTCAGAGAAACCTGTTCTTTTATTATATATTAGCCTTAAATCAAATGGATTAGTATTTAAGGTTTTAGATGCTACATTATTATTAATAGTTAATCCATTGTTAACTTTTTGTGCATCAGTTAGCTCAGCAGTAGTATAAGTAGATCCGCCTTTTGTTCTACTTGCTAAAGTATATAACTCTACTTTATCTACCTTATATAATTTTAATATATTTTCTCTTATGTATTGGTTAACATCATCATCAAGAGTTTCTAAATCACCCCATCCATATAACTCATTAACATACTTTAAAAACTGTTCTTTAATTGGAGTAAACAAATATTCCATTAATCTTTTTTGGTTAAACAGATAAAAAGATTCTACCGGAGCCGAAGGTTTTTTTCTAAGTGCTCTAGTATTTACAACACCAGCAGTTTGAATAGTTTTCTTATTAATTGTTACTGAAGGTTGATCTAAATACATAAATGTACCGTCTACTAAACTAGGCTGTCTAACTGCACCTTTAACAAATGGCGACGGTTTAAAAGTTTCTAAGACAATAGTCTCCGGTACCTTTAAATACTTAGAACCAAAAAATGACTTTCTCTCAAACATAGATCTTGTACCAATAACCTTTTTAGTTTGTGACTTATCAATACTTTTGGTAAAATAAGAAGGTTCCCAGTTTGAAGAAAACATATAAAAATCTTTATAGTCAATACCTATTTCATTAATCAAAGGATATAAACTAGGGAATGCACTTTCTCTTGATAATTCTAAAACAGTAGATGGATCCTCTTCATTTACCTTATGATAAAAGAAATTTTGTATTTGTCCAAACGTTTGTTTATTACTATTAATAGAAAACTCTGCATTCTTCCACTTGCATAATTCACTAACAGCCTTTTCATATATAGTTTGAGAGGTTAGAGATCCATACGGTCTCTTAAAGTTTAATAGATTTAATGAATAAGGGGAATAATAACCAGCATGCCTAGCAAATGGTACTAACCTAGGTTTCTTTTGTAAAGACAAATCATAACCAACAGCTTCAGTTAAGTTAAAAGCAGTTGGTTTTGCAGGATCTGGTAATACCCCAATATAAATAGATTTAAGTATATCAGCTTGTGCCCTTAATTCAATTCCAAAAGTTTGTGCCAAGGAACCATCTTTATTTCTGACTTGTGATCCATCTTCTTTTATAGTTTCATAAACAACAGTAGGATTACCTTGATTCACCGAGTCAAACATTTCACCAAAGCTTATATTATTTAATCTTTCCAAATATTGATTATAGCCACCATCTGAAATAATATAATTAGCCGCTCTTAATTGAGTATCATTTGGGCTTGATGATGGAATGTTAATGTTAATCCCATTCTTTTTAAAATTACCTGCACCAACTCTTAGTGTAGTTGTATTAACAACAGAAAGAATACCATTTATTATAAAATCGTCAAGTCCAATTTTAAAAGCAATATCACCAAAAGTTCCATCTGCTAAAATTCTAACATCTTCTACTAAATTAGGTATGTTTCCGTTTTTGTCTGGTTGAAACCTAATTACTAAATCACCATTTGTATCTATGTATGAAGATGTTAATGAAACTGCTCCTCTAACCACTGTGTTATTATAACCAATAGGGGCACATGGTATGTTAGGATCGAGTTTCCAATTACTATTTATAGAATATAAACTAGTTCTATCTATAATCTGTTCGCTAACGCTTCCTGTATTTATTTGATCACAGGTAATGCTATAATTCACAGATATAAGCATTACTACAGTTTTCCACTTTTCATTTTTTATAAATTTAATTTCAAAATCTGGTGTGTCAATTGCTTTGACATCATATAAATTAGGAACCAATATAGCAGAAAATCTATAATCATTAAATGATCCGTTTGGAACATATGATAATGACCTAGCATTAAAATTTGGTTTTTCGGTACCTATAGCTTTTTCTTTTGCTATAATCCTAACGCCTCTTAAAAATGCTTCTGAAAAATTCTTTTCATCACCACCTTCTAATCTACCATATCTTAATTGTCTATCAACTTGCTCAATTAAACCACCACCTGCACTAAAATCAAAAGAGTCTACTATAAAGAATTTATTAAATTCATCAGCTACTGTATTTTGAAAAGTACCAGGTATAAATCCAGCTTGGCTAATCGTAGGATCAGTAGGCTCTGTGTTAGGTTTAACGTCATAGACATTATAACTCCATGATTTTTTAATAGCTTCTTTATCGTTTTTTATGTACTCTGGGAATTTAGTTAAGTAATACCATTCATGAGTAAACCCGCTAGCTTCTTGTACCTTATCCCACTTTGATGGTGCAAAGTTATTTAAACCAAAGGCCTCATTTACATCTAATCTATATGGATGGTTTCTTACATCTTTACCATCATTAACCCAACCCCATTTATTAATATAAGGGGCTATCCTAGATATAGATGCCTGTGAAGTTAAAAAGTTTTCCTCTAATCTAACATATTCACTCTTAATATACTCATCATCTGGATTTGAATCTTCAGCATCATTTAATAAACCTATAAGATTATAAAATCCACCATTGTCATAAAAGTTTCTAACCTCGGTATTATTGCTTATTCCAGTATATGCCACTGGGACTAGCCCCGGCACTGTTTGATTATATTGTTTAAACTCAAAATCTAGTTCACCTTCTTGGCTATATAAAGTACTGTAAAAATCAAAATCAAAATCTCTAACTTCAAAAAATGAAAATCTTCCAAAGGACGGTTTATAATCTGAATATAATGCAACTTGATTAGATCTTGTAACCATTATTTGATTATCGTTGCATGTTATAATTGCGTATTTATCAATATCAGTATATCCTATAATTTCATTAAGGCCATTATAAATAGGCTCATCAGTATAAGGAACCCAATCACCAATAATGGTATAACCGCCTGTTGTTTGTATAAAATCACCAGGTGTAAACCTGTCTTGGTCACCTAATTCAACTTTTAATAAACTATTCTTAACATCATTCCCACCAACAAACTGTTTATCAAAATCAGCTAATGACGTTATTGGATATGTTTGTAATTGATTAAGTGCCTCGGGAAATTGAGTGTAATCCATACTAAAGCTTAATCTATTAAATCTGTCACCACTAAATCTAGACTTAACATAAATAGTAGTATCATTATATGAAGCTACGAAAAATCTATCATTTTCATTAATACCTTTATTAATAGCAGAAGTTATAGATTGTGTTACTTCTTGTAGTGTACCATTAGGATTAAAAAATCTTTGGAATGACTTGCCTGGTATTGGGGCTAGCGTACTGTCAGCAAATATTGTACCAACCACGGTTGCACCATCTTTAAATTGAATAGAAAATCCATCTTCTAAATTATCTAATATCTTTACATACATTTGAGCAACACCCGCTCTGCTTATAATACTTGCATTTGCAAATGTATCAGGGTCTTTATAACCAGTAAATAGAGATATATCAACTTGAGTGTCAAATAACCTTATTTGATTCTCTTCCCACTGAGATCCTTTTTTTACTGTATGAAAATTATCTTCTTTATCTTTAACATAGAATATAGAATTAACTTCATCCACTCTTTTAGGTGTTGGTAGTCCTGTAACAGTTTCAGTTTTATTAGGATCTAAAAATAATAATATACCTTGCTCATTAGTTATTTGGAACGGTGTATTTAAATATTGAGAAACTTCAGTTATAGTAGTTATCTTTGGTAATTGTGTTTTTTCTGTATTTTTGTAAAACCCTTCACCTGATAAATCAAATTGACCTTCCTGTATATCATTAACATACATCCCAAAATATCTGTTGATTGAATAGTCATTAGCAGTAGGATCATCAAACAAAAACTCCATGTTCAACAAATTAGCTAAAAGAATACCATTATTCTGAAACCCTTGAGTAAATAAATACTCATCCTGGATAATAGTTGAATCTTTGGTTACTAGATCTTCGTATGAATAACTGCCCGAGCTTGTAAACCCTCCACTGTTATAAGATATACCGCTCCATAAAATAGGTTCATCTTTTCTCCATGAAATATTTAATGGTGCCTTTGGAAAAGTTTCTTGGTTTCTATAATTTCTAATATAAGATCCTAATTCAGTACCTTCGGATAAATCAAATGTTTTAATTGCAGTACAATTCTCCAAAACATTTTTACTAAAATCAGTTGCAGTTTGTGCCGATTGAGTGTTCTCATTTTCAGTAGCCGCTCTAAAATTATTTACTGCTGCTGGATTATCCATTCTGAAAATTACAAAATAACCTGGCATCTGTTCATTTAACCAAAGTGGAGCTAGCATCGCTAAACTCTGTGAGTAAGATTCTGATGCTACAGATCGCGTACCTGCACAATAGAACATTTCATACTGATTACCGTATTTAGAAAGTACTGCATCATCTTCATATTCCTGGAATATTTCATATGCAGCTTCTTTAGGAAACTTTCCAAAATCAAAGAATTTAAAAACATCCCTATCATAAGTACTAGTACCGTCTACTTTAAATGCTTTAAACTTTTGAGAAGATAGTCTTGTATTAGCACTAAATGATTCTAAGTAAATATCGGTACCATCCGACACTACTTTAACATTACCTGTTAATTTAGGATTAGTTCTAACTAAACTATATGATGCTTTATCTAGGAGTGCTCTAGCCATTTATCTTTCACTTTTTTTATTTATTCACCAAAGATAAAGTTAAAATAAACTAAGACTGTTACTGAGTTAATGGCCCTTGTCCTCCGTCAACGTTAGTAAGAGAAAATTGTCTAGAAACTCTTGTTTGGTTTATTGAAGGTCTTAATGCAGATACAACTTTTTCTAAATCATTCAATCCTTTAGTTACAGTAGCCTTAGGGAATACATCTATGCTTAATCTATCAGATCTATACTTAGCAGAAATTTCAATATCAAATTGAATTATTTCAGAGTTGTTTGGTAATAAATCAAAACCTATTCTCTTAGCATAAGTTACATTAACAGTAGAGCCTGTACTATCACCAGCAACATTTCCTAAACCTGATCCTGAGGTAGTTCCAAAATAATCAGTCATTCTATATTGATATACCAATGGAATGCTAACTGCGTTTTGTTGACCAAACTGTATAACCTCTACTGATTGAATAGAATCTCCATTTACTTGGATATTTTGATGATTATCAGAAGAAATGAATAAATAAGATCCGCATGATTTCTTTCCTAACGTATATTGGTCAAAACCTTCAAATGAACATTTGCCATTTCTACTATAACCACCTGTAATATAACCAGGTGCGCTAGTATCCCATAAGTTTGCTAATGCCGTTGAAGATAATGATGGGCTTGGTTGTAAAGATTGCCCAGTATCAAATGTTGGCTGTAGTGCAGCTTGACCAACTCCTGTTGATAAATTAAATAAGCCTGTAACATTTTCATTTATATAAATTCCTTGCTGCTTTCCTTTCTTTGCATCTGATACTAATGGTGCAAATTTAGATTGTCTAAATAACACCGCACCTGTACCATTTCCTGCACTACTACAATCAACCCCACCGGTTGGTGTTGCTGGTAAAGTATTAATATCACCAGTTAATGCTTCATATGCATTAACATAGGCAGTGTAGTTTGTTAAAAAAGGATGTGCAATAGAAACTGTCACAACATCATCACCACTAGGATAGCCGTTAGTGGTTGTTGGTAAACCTGTATCCAAGAATCCACCACCCCAAATAAATTCAGTAGTAGGATCAGATAAACCAGTATTAGAATTTTCAGAATAAAAATTCTCTAGTGTATCTAAATTAAATGTATATAAGTTAGTTGGACTATCTGGATTTAGATAACTATAAAAATTACCCTCTGCCGATACATCACTAAACCTACTATATAAAAATTGATTTTTATTTTGTGTTGATGCAAATGGTGGTACAGATATAGTTTGCCCATACTGTGTTGCAAGAGTAACATCAGGGTTTGTTAATATAAGTGGAGTTAAATCATACTTTCTAACTGTATTATAATCAGTATCATCACCTCTAAAGGTAGCTCTATCATTTGATTGATTAGCTTGGCTATTGTCCAACCACGAATATGTTGCTGGTAATATTGTTGATCCATTATCTAAAGTACCAGTATTAGTTGAAGAATATGATGCAGGGTTTTCTGATTGCCTTACCATTCTAATACGATTACCGGTTACTCTTGATAATAACTGTAATGCAGTTTGTGATGTATTTTGAATATTAATAAAATAAGTTTTAGAAATAACAGCCCCTCTTGGATCATCTAATCCATCAACTTCCTGAGAATAAAAACCAGCAAATACTTTTGTAACTGCATTTCTTCTTAAATTAAATGTATTACCTGTATCATCAACTAATGTTGTTTGCAATTCACCTTGTGCAGAACTTAATATTTCAGAAAATAAATCTAATTGATTTTGCATCTCTGTTAATTTTGTAAAAAGATCAATAGGCGTTTGATTCTCTGATAAAAAGCCTGATGCAATTACTGGAGATGAATGGGCATAATATGTTTCGTTTGCAGTAAATGAACTACTTAAATGAGTAGGTAACCCAATAGATTCTAAATTTTCATTTAATGAAACTAACGCCAAATCTTCCTGGTTCTGTATAAGAATGGATTCTAACGCATTATCAGAACTTAAGTCTGCTGGAAATTCTACTCTAATTGCAGTACTATATTCACTCTCTAATGGATTTGATGGCCAGCCTGCTTCTGATATTGACTTAACTTGTATTTCTACTTGTTCACCTTTTCTAATTGGAATATCTAACTGATTAATATTAACTGAATCTGCATTATCATCATCGATAGCAACCCATTCATATAAACCTGTTATACTGTTTTTAGCTCTAGGTCTTAATACACTATCAACAACTACATAATTTGAAAATGCGCCTTGGCTTGTACCGCTACCATCAGTATATGTAAATTGATCAACTGCGTTAGCAGCACCGTCAGCAGAAAGATATCTGTAACGGTATTTAAATTTAATAATATCTTGTACACCTGTTTCTGGCGCTGACTTTTCTTCAGGCATTGCCCAGAATCCTCTAACCCTATATTTAGGAGTAATACTACTTACTGAATTATCAGATGAAGTAGAATCTATTTCAGTTACAACCGAAGAATATAATTTTGCTTGTGATGCTCTCTCAGTAATTAAACCTTGTAATGCATTCTTATCTGCATCTCTTTCAACCTCAGTTGTATAATTTGTACTTTGTATCTTTGATCTACTTTGTGAAATTGCAACATCTAATTCAGATAATGTAGATTGTATAGTATTCTTTTGATTATTTAAATCCTTAAGTTGTACAATTGAATCTGAATTGCTAACTTGTCCATTTATTAATGACACAGTAAAATCTTCAGAAGCTAAAACTGGAGCATTAGGAGTTACACCTTCTCTACTCGTTGGGATTTTATCTTGTGCAAATGATAATAGGTACCTACCAAAATCAACAGCATTTTGTTGATAATAATCCGCCAATGTTTGCGCATTACCTGAAGAGTCAATAGTTGTTAAATTATTTGTATAAAAACCACTACCTGGAGACCAATTGACTGCAGGTATTTTTGAATCTGGGTCAATAGGTTTAATAAAGGTAACACATCTTTCATTAAAACCAACAGTAACATCAACCTCTAAAGTATCACTTAATGAAGATCCTATTTTTAAAACATCTGATCCAATACTTATTGTTCTAGATCCTTCTTGTAGTCTTACAGTAATTGAATTTGTACTTGAATCAATTTGTGTTACTGTATATCTTGTATCAATCGGTGTAGATACTACTTCTAAGCTATCACCAACTTTAAGTTGAACAGTGTCTGCAAAATCAGCTTCTGCATCTGTATAAAATATTTTGTTTAATTTATATAACTTCTGTGTTACGGTTTGCTCAACACCATTTACCGTCTCCGTTATACTTTCCTCCCCAATTCTTAATACACTAAAGCCACCTGAAAATCTCTTATCTCTTGGTGGTAAATCTACAACGGCTTCATCTAACACATATGATATGTTTTTTTCTACTATCTCTTGTAAAAATGTATCATAATCAATTGTAGCATTTCCAAAGTAATTATTTTCAAAAAAGTTAATTTTACTCTGGCTGTTTGTATCTAAAATATATCTCTGTATAATTGCACGTTCTGTATCAATAGGAGCCTGCCCTGTAATATCAAAAGCTACATATAATAAAGGGTTAATTAATTCTTCAAAAAACCAGTTTGGTTTAATTTCAAATTCACTAATAGAATTCAATGAGGTTAAGTCTTGTGCCTCAGTTGGTAACTTAGCTAAAACTAATTTTCTAAATGTACCATCAGCTAATCTTATAGAACTATCACCGTCATTAAAATTTGTAATAGTATTGATATTTGTATTTAATCTATCAACTGAGTTTTTAAGAAAACCAAAACTTGGAATAGTAATCCTAGAATTGGTCCCATCGTTATTTTGAATATTAACAGTTACAGATTCTCTGCTTGATGTAATCGCCTGGTTAACTTTCTCAAAGCTCTCCAGTGAATTGTTAAAGAGTCTTAACAGCTCAGGTAGCATTGTTTGTATTGAATTATTTTCAGCCATTATCTAGGTTTCAATTTTATTATTTATTTAACACAGTCATATACAAAATTTAATACTCCTTGCTCTGTACAAATCAGATCAATAATTGGAATACTACTTAATTTTGCATTAGGTATAGTTGCGGCTAATTTACCAAACGAACCTGTGTTAAGTCTACTTGGTGAATCAGTATATATTTTTATATCTCTTGATCCTATCAAAAGAGCATTATTAAATGTTAATCTTAATGTTTGGCCAGTTCTCCACTGTGTATCAGTGTCATCTATATAAATAGCCAAGTCGCCATTAGCTTGATTAATTGTGTCTAATCTTAACATGTTAGTATATGTTCCTAAATCAGCAAACACTTGTGGTGCTACTACATTTAAGTTTAATGGATTAGATGCTGTAATTTGAACATTACCATTATCCATTGGTACCATTAAGTTATACGCCTGGACATTATTAGAAATTTGTATCTGATTAGGTGTGTTAGTGTTAACAGATATTCCAGTACCTTGTCTAACAACCTCTGTATTATACTGTAATGTTTGTGAAACATTTCCATTTGCTAATGACTGAATTTCATCAGAATTTTTAGCAATTAAATCTAATAGTGTTGTACTACTTGCAAATGCGAGTGATGCATTATCAACTTGTGTTTGTAGATTATTAATCTGAGATTGCAAAAATGCAGATGTACTAACAGAGTTAAGAGTATTTTCAACAGCTGCTAATCGTAATTCAATATCAGCAAGTTCCAATTGTTGTCTTTGGAATATTTGAGCTGATGCTTGAAGTTGAGCAGATGCATCTGAAAATAATCCCATTGAGAATGTATTATAATCATTTACAATAGTATCAATACCAGCAGTACCTGGTGATGCGTCAAATCTTAAATTAATTTTAAATCCATAACTGTTACCATTTTGGCCAGTTGTAAGATTAGGTTTATATTTTGGATATCTTTGAATATAACCACCATCTGTTGTAGGTGTTATATTATCTAAGATTAAAATACCGTATAAGTTTGTTTTAGTTTTACTTGAATCACTTAAGTCTACCATATCATAATAAACTAGGACTGCATTAAATTCAAACGATTCAGCTAAATCAGTTCCATTAAATTGTGGTATAGTGCTTATAGTTGCATCCTGTACAATCTGTTGATAATCATTAGGATTGAAATCTACACTAATTCCATCTAATTCACTTCTTACATATGCCGATCCAACAAATCCTGATGGATTATTATAATCAGCAGGATATTTTCTTATATTAACATTTGCAGCACTAGTAAATGTTGTTGGTTCTGTAAAGTAAGCATCAGTAGTATTAGGTGGAGTTGTTTCATCCATCCAGTTTGCATTAGGATCTGTATATCCTGCTGAATTTGGTCCTTGTAGAGGTTGGTCATAATCATACCAAGCTAAAATGTCTAATCCTTGTGGGTGAACTGTTGCGGAGTTCCTTCCCATTATATACTCACTTGTACCTTGTATTTTTAACGACGGTTGATAATTCGTATCAGAAACTGAATCGAAGAGGATAGTAGGAGTTCTACCTACCTCTGTCGGTACATTAATATACAATTCAGTATATGCTTCTCCGGCTTTATCTACATTATTTACAATATCAATTTCACCAATATATCTAACTACTCTTCTATACTGTCGAGTACCTGATAGTGCCTCATCTTCTTCGACAAACCTAGGTGTAGTTATACCATTTGCTTTCTCTAAAATAGTAGCTTCTCTAAATCTCATTGCTCCAGTCTCCTTGAGCCATTTAAAGAATACTCTTTCGGTAACGGTTAGGTTTGTTGTGTTATCATATGTTGAATCACTAATTATAAGTTCTTCTAAATTCAGCGCGTAGTTTTGAAGACTTTCAGTAAAATTAACATTAGGATCACCTTTTAAGCCGCCACTCCAAATTGCACCGTCTATCGTGTCAAACTGCATATAGTTTTGATACTCACTAAATGTAGTTGGATCTAATCTGTCCATATCTGGTAGATTAAGAAGCACAAACTTAGAAAAGACTAGTTTAAGCTCATCATTATTGAGAGTTCTAGATAAGTCTTTAGCAGAGGAAGAGAACGTATAAAAGGTTCCCCCATCTGCTTGTGGAGTTCTGATTAAGGGCGTTGTTGCCATGTATAGTTTTTTTCTTTAATTAATTATGATAATACATATCCATCACCACCGACTATAAACCAAACTGGTATGCTTGATCCATTATCAATAGCTAAAAGATGTACAGTTTCTCCAACTGCATTTAAAGTTATTATATCATTTGCTCCGGTTGTTACTATGTAATTAGTAGCAGCTGGTGATTGAATATTAACTGTTCCACTTCCTTCAGTACACATAAAGAATATCTCTTGTCCTATTACACCTTGGAATAGTGATATAGTTAATGTATTAGTAATATCTGTATTTCCACACCTATTCATTGTATAAGGGGGTATTGCAGTACTAGTACCAACATCAATTGCCATTCCTGATCCAGCTGTGGTATCATTAAGAGATGTTGGGTTTGTATCATTTCTGAATATTCCACCAAAGCTCATATTTAAATTACCAGTCATTTTAACATTCGTTAGAATATCAAAAGTACTAGCATTAATATCAAGTAGAATAGTGCTTAAACCAACTCTTAATGCCTCAGTTGAAAGATTGTTTAAATTAGTGATTGTACCAGCAGTAGGGGCAAAATATACCTCCATTGCATTAATTTCACTAGCAAGAACATTAAAGTTATCATTAATTACTAACCTCGATCCTGATAAGGAATCGGTTCCTAAAATTTCTGTTACGCTGATTGCCATTTTATTATTTGTTTTAAATTTGTTGAGATCTGTTAATCTCTTTTATATTTAAGATATTTCTACCTTTTTTATATTTATTCCCATTCGTATCAGTAAGTTCTAATGTAATCATATACTTTCCTGGGTCTTTAAAAAGATATGTTAGATACTTGCTTTCAAAATATATATCAGCCACGGATGAGTTAGTAGTATTAGAGATGGTCCACTTAGCACCTTCTTTCCCAACTATTCTACATTTATCATAGACAAACATAGCCCATGTCATCGGTGGTAATACTTTTCCGTCATTAATAAATTTAGCAGTTGACCATGTAGGATTGCTAGTTATACTTTGACTAGATTTATAAATTCTACTTAAACAATCTATATTTCCACCAGCTGGAGACCTTTCAAAAGGTACATAACCTGACGGTGTTGCTGATGTTGCAAAAATAGTGTTTAATACTGTGGTGCTAGGTGCTACTAATAACTTACTTATGTAATCAGTATATAAAGCATGACCTAGCGGGTTATTTACTTGTACGCTTATAGTTCCAGGTACACCTGTATCTAAACCAGTATCAGCAGTCCATTCTGGTGATAAAGTTCCACCGCTCACGTAAGTAGTAATAAAATTCCATTCTGCATATATTAATAAGTATAAATACTCTCTCATTAATAAAGCTCTGAACTCTTCTAAAGTTTCTCCAGGTTGTTGTGAATATCCTGATGTATCAAATACACCATTATTAATTGCTTCTGACATTGCAGCATAAGTTGGTCCTGATGGAGAAGTTTGGTTAAATATATTAGGATACGCACCTGGTAAACCAAATGTGGTTATAGTATGTAGCACATGTTCTAATACTTCTGTAATTTGCGCCTGTGGTGATAGTGAGGTATTTTCCCAAACAAAATCAACGTTTGAATTACTGTCCATAGTATTATCCCAACCTGCCATGTTTTCTAAACTTGGGGTATAAGATCCCATTCCAACATAACCTATTCTCTGAATAGTATTTAATGATTGTAGTTTTTGTATAACAGCAGCTTGCTTATCATAAAGAATTCCAGTCCCATCAGGATCTAATGTCAGTTCCACACATCTTGCTACTTTTTCTACGAAATTATCTGTTACTGCTGGTGATCCACCTACAGCCCCTACTGAGACTAAATTCATACCGTTAATTGGTAATGCTTTAGCAAAAGGAGGATATAATGAAGTTGCTGCCAACGGTCCACCAATATAATCTGTAGAATTACCAGTACCACTTGCACAAACTCTTAAGTTATTTGTATCTACAATATCTACTGATTTAAAATCTCCATGTAATCCAAAGTATCTAGAAACTGCCTGAACAAACATTTCACTGCTTGAAGAATTTAACACTAAATTATAAACATATTTATTAATAACAGAATCAGTACTTACGTTTAATTGTGAAACAGCATCTCCTAAGGTAACTGTTGCAGCATCAAAGAAATGAGTACCAATATTACCTTCAAGATCAACAATCTTTAAATAAGTATTAGGCTTCATTTCACTAAACTGAAAAAATGCAGGAGTATCGCCAGTAGTAGCAGTCATGTCCCACCATAAATGATAAGCATTATTCCAAGTACAAAATCGTTTGTTTAAATTTTTCCATTGATAAGGTCCACTAAAACTAGCCTTACCATCATTCTGATAATTTAATAATTGGAAATCCGTTGAGGTTCCAATACCAAAAGTATTTAATATTGCATTAACTCTATCAAGAGAATCATATAAGCTAGGAGTTTCTTCATCCCAAGTTATTGATGGCTGTATAGGTAAATTCCATAAAGATCCATAATCTTTCCATTTATATTTACCTTCACTACTCCATGTGTATATACTTTTCCTTGATTGAAACCACCCAGAATATTCTACTTCTCTATCACTAACACAAATAACATCATGCTTTACAGAGGAGGATATATTGTTGTACATATCAAACAATTTCATCTCTACATTATAATCTCCTACGTAAGGTAGTGTTAATGGTAAAGTTCCATATTGTCCAATTGTACCTCTTATTTGAAAAAAGTATGCAGGAGATACATCCGATGCATCTTTATATACAGTCCATTCTATTTCTGAAATATTTCCAGATTGTAAACCACTCCATGTAAATAAAGTTTCACCAGGTAATTGAATACCTGTAAATTGACCACCGCTTGCCGAGTTTGCTAAAACAACACTGGCAGTAAATCTATTAACATCATTTCCATAGGCTCTAATACAAGGACCAATTTCATTGGTAATTTGTGACCAATCAAACCATAACCAAGGATCTGTTTGTGTTGTTTTAAGTGCAGCTATTTGATTAAAGATAGATGTAGTTATTGTTTGTATAGTATCACCTGGAACAACTGTATGAGAGGCAGAAGTACCTGATGCAGAATCACTAATTGTATAAACATCTCCATAAGCAGCACCTTGAACATTAAAATCAAATGTAAAGAAATCATTAGCATTTGTTAATTGATCCCATGTACTGTTAACATTATCCCATGTTATATTACTAAAGCTATCATTAGTTAAAGTAATTAATGCTCCACTTGGAACGCCTGGTTGGTCTGGTAAATATTCAGAAGAATATCCCTCTTTATAATCTAACCCTGCAACCTTATTTAAGTTTGGGGCATACCTTGAAAAGTATGCAGCATATACACCAGCAACATCTTTTATTTGTACATTCCCACCATCTTGTAATGCACCAAGTACACTATTAGGATCCGGCCCAATTGGAGGTGGTGGTAAAGTAGCCCCGGGTGTATAATCAATAAGCATATTTTGTCCAACAGCAGCGTTACCTGCAGCCAGTGGAGCAACATAAGCATTACAGAAATTTATTATAGCTTGGCCAACAATACCTGCTTCCTCTAAGCAAAAAGAATCAAATCTTCTAAGATCTTCTAAATAAGTACATGCCGACGGCAATACTTTAAAATCAGTATTAATACCTGCTCTAATTGTATTCGTATCATTTCTACTTATAGTGTTAGTAACTTCTAATAACCCAAAGAAATCAGCCTCTGCTGTAATACCTTTAATATGAGCATTAAGTGGAAGATATTCTTTTTCTAATTTTCTTTTTAATCCAAATAGTTTAATTAGTATTTCCTCGATTGTAAAATCTTGTAATTCTTCTGTCACAGGTAAATCTTCATCTGTAAATTTACCAGGAACTATTTTATTAATTCTATAAATAAGACTAAACATACTAGTCTTTCTAAAGTTTTTATTTGGTAATGTTATTTTTTTATCATCAAATTGAACTGTGGGTGAAAATAAATCTACAGTGCTGCTTTGAATATACTTACCAAACTGTGGAGAATTAGCATTTACATTTTTCCAAAATTCCTTAAGCTTTAAATTATCATAACCAAAAAACTTTATTGCATTTATTAAACCTTTATAAGAACCAATAAAAGGGTAAATGTTGCTACCCTCTAGCATAATCTCTTTACGCTTTAAATTAATCTCTACATAATCAGGTAATGCTTCCTTTATATTTGTTTCTCTAAATACTGTACTATCAGACGCAATGACATTATAACCCATGTTTTGAGTCATGACTCTTAGTCTTTCATCTTCTTCAATACTTTCAGCATAAACTGTAAATTCACCAACAGTTGTATTGGTACATTTATCAGTTATTAAAAGTTTTCTTTTATAAGTATTTTCTTCACCTGATGAAAATGCAACATTAACCTGTAATGCCACAGACTTAATCTCATCAGTTATAATATAACCTTCAGCATTTGTACTTTGGCTTGTATCATAATTTAAAGGTATAGTAAGAGTATCAATTTTTACCAACGGTGGTCCATCAGGTTCTTGTACTAATGCTGATTGCGTACCAGTATTAAACTCTTTATTAAATTGGAAAAGAAATATTTGATTAGGTTCATTTGTGTCCCATGTAGCTTCCCATTTACAATTAGCTTCTCCAGTTGGAGCAGGAGCAGGAGCATCAGTATAACCATGCGGATAGCCAAACATAAAAGCTCCGCTATCTTTATCAATAAGTTTTTGTAAAATAAATAATTGTCCTACCTCAAACAAGTCAGTAGAAACCTGAGGCAAAAATATGTCACCAGTCCACTTGTCAGTAGAACTGTCATATTTCATGTTGTAGTTTTTTCCGTACTTATCGAAAAAATATAAATGTTGCCAATTCTTGGTCACTACTTTTTAATTTATTTTTTGATACCACTTAGGAACTGCGAAGTTAAAATAAATTCTTAAGTATTTAACTCTGTTAATATAAAACACCATAATTGGGCTTAAGTAATCATTTAAGAATGTACCTAGGTGTCTATTTCTAAACATATATTTAGACATAGTATTTTTTAATAAATTAGGAGCATAATCAAAACCAGTGTTTTTTAACAACCAACCATGCTCATAAGTAGCCCTATATAAACTAGGGAAACCTACTCTCTTATCTTTTACTGTTGCCATATTATTTTCCTTTTAATGTTTTAAGTGTTGGCTGACCTTGTAATCTACCAGTGTTTAAACCTCTAGCATTATTACCGGTTGCTATTGTTGTTCCTTTGCTTCTTTGAACTTTATTATATTTTTCCTGTTGTATTTTATTATAAAGATTGTTTTGAATACCTTCTTTATAGAATACATTAAGAGAACTAATTTTATTAGCCTCAGGTATCGGTTCATAATAAGTTCCATTTCTATCTTTCCAACCACCTCTAATAATTGCCAAATCATTATTATCAATAACAATATCACCAAAGCTATCTAATCCTATTTGTGGATCTTCACCTTTCTTTAAAACTATTTTCTTGTTCTCTATTAAAACTCTTTGATCAGTTACAGGATCTGTTCCATAAACTGGTATAAAATAAAAACCATTTCTAATTGCTTCTTCATTTGCTTCTGAGATAAAGAATACATTTACAGAATCAATACCTTCTACATTTTCAATTATTGAAATAATATCTGATCTTGGTATTCTATCTCTTCTGTTTACATTTAAAAAATATTCGTCTAGATTTTTTCTTATTTCAATTCTTATGGCATCTTTATCAAAATTATCAAACCATCTTACTACAATATTAAGTGCATACTTTTTAATAGTAGGATCTATAATTCTAGTTTCTGCTGTAACAACCTGTCTTCCACTTTTGTTTAATATTTCATAGGTCATTTCCTTTTCTTGTGTAGTCATGGTGAATTCAACCTCAGGTACACTAAAATAATCTAAGTCACTGGTTAATTTTTTCTTTACATCTGGAATTAAAAATAAGTAAATAATATTATCATCATCTAAATATTCATCATCCTTTGTATTATACGCATCTATGAAAGACCAAAAATCATACTTACTTAAATAGTAAATATAATTATTAGGATTTGCTAAAACAAAAGAATTACTTTGGTATGGTGCAATTAATCTGGTAAATGTTGGATCTTCAGAATCAGAACCAAACATTGGATTTCTAGTAATGTTTATTGCAAGAATTTCATTTAAATCTACTTGCTCTCCGGATGGATCTGTTCCAGGATCTGAAAACTTTATATCTAATTGCTTACCTCCAATATTTCCAGCTGAACCTCTAGTCTTTACATATGATACATTAATTCTAGCTCCTAGTGCAGGTGGCATACCAAATTGATTATTACCAAAAAATATACTTAAGCCTCCATTAACACTTGATTTAACCATCACAGACTTTTCACCATTATTCATATCATACAATGAATCTACGTTTTTCCACAGTTCACCATCAACATTAACTTTTACTAAATATTGATCAGTAGGTTCTTTTGTGCTTAAATTATAACTCTGTAAAACTAAACCTGAACCAGTAAATGACTGATCTTCTTTTTCACCTTGAACTACTTCAACATTAACAAAGGCTTTTGTTGTTTTATCTAATCTAATAAAATCACTATTAAATCTTAAAAAGTAAGTTAATGTATTTTGTCCTATTTCAAAACTAGCACCATTCATAATTTGTACATAGTCACCATTAAGGAGGGTAGATGCACTTGTGTTTAAACGTAATCCAATAATACCTCTTGCAGATATACCTCGTGTAGGGTCATGACCAGTTAATCTGGATAAACCATATATAGACTCAATGTTTCGAGCTCGTGATATATTTAATTCAGTTGCAACAGCTTCTATGTAAAAGAAAATCATTTCACCTAGGTTAGAAACTACAGTTAACACCTGCCCAAATGGAGATGCTGGGGTAAAAGTTTCTACCGCCTGATCATATGTACGCTGGAGATATTCAAAAGAATCCTCGAATAGCTCAGTAGCTTTTAATCTTGTTTTACTAAAAAATGACATTCACTTTATTATTTTAAAAAAGAGCCCCTATGACTCTCTGTTCATTTACAAAAATATCAACCAAACAACCATCTCTTTCTAAAGTAGAAAAGAAACTTACTTTGCAGTCAACACTAAAACCAGCAAGCCTAGGTAAACAGTATGCTGTGATCTGACTATTAATATTATTCTGTATAGTGTTTTCACTTAACACTAATGAAAATATTAAATCATCTAAATTAGCACCCATACCAGGCGCGCCTAAAACATCTCCTTTACTTGTAAATAGACAATTTTCTATCTTAAGAATTAACTGAGACAATGAATCACTAACTTCCAAAGTATTGTCGTTAAACTTTGGTGCTAATGCATCCCTACTGTAAATATCTCTAATAACTGGTGAAGCCATTTTAGAACACTAATTTTTTATTATATATTCTCTTTTAATTTAATAGCTTTCAGATTATAATTATCCAGTAAAAAAGTAATCAACTCCTTCATCTCCTTTTATTTCTTCAACTACTCGATCTACCTCTTCTCTACCTTCAGAAGATATCATATCATAATTTATTGTAATGTTACCTGGAAGATTAAATGAAAAGGTTCCTAATATTCTAGACAACTGTATTTTTGCCTGTCCTATAACATATCTTTGGAATGCTTCATCTTCAAATAATGCACAATCACTAATAGTTGAAAAGATTTCAAATATAACTGCATTCTTAGGAAGCTCACCTTGGAATCTAAACTTTTTAGTTAGCCTATTAAAAGTATATGATATTTGTGGTAATAAAACCTGTCTTGCATTATCCATGAATAATGAATTAACAACATAGTACATTAAATTTTCACTACCTATACCTGCACCGTAAACATCATCATAAATAAATTTATCAATTGAAAAATCTACGTCATCTGCATTAAAGCTCATTTGACCGAATCCACCATCTTCTCCACTAAATCCACCTATCTCAAATACATCATTCACAGAGTAAACTCTAGATGGCATTTGTACTATACCACGAGGGTTAGCAATCTGATTTTTATTAGTTATTGTTTCGTTATCTTTACCGGTTCCAAATGGTACACCCTGTTTAAACGCAGCTGTATGTAACGCACCTGCAGGTAAAGCAATATACATTTGCTCTACACTATCTTCATATATTTTATAAAAATATTTTTTTGCTCTTTGTATAATATTGTTTAATTCCTTTTTAGGAACAGTGAATGGTATTTGGCATGCAATTGTAAGATCATCATTAATTAATTTAATTAATGCATCTAAACATGCAGCTTCATCTGGATCATTACAATAAGTATTCTTGTTAGCCATGCTTTATTTATATTTTTTCTATTTCAATTATTTCAGTATTTTCAAACCTAGCCATTTTAGTAGCTCTACCTTTTCTAAAAATACCACCTTCCATTTCTCCACTAAAAACTCCTCTAGGTCCAAAAACATAAGAATCTTTAACCATGACATTTTTACTAACATATGAATCTTCTATCTTACAATCAGCAGCATCAGTTGACCCAAATAAATTACTTTCAAATAATGAAGAGTTAATTAATTCAGAAGTAAATATATCACAATTTAAAACATTACCTTGAATTTTGCAATCTACAATATCCATACCTTTTATTTCAAAGCATTTCATTAGTTCTGCATTTTTAAGTTGCATCCTACCAGTGTCAGCATCATAATTAATTAAACCTTCCTTTAATCCTGCCAATGTTAAAAGCTTAAATATTTCTTCTCTCATCTTAGGATAAAATGTTTCTACAATTTGATCATATGTTTTAAGATCTACCATTAATTGTATTTTAGGAAACTTCTTTTTAAATGTTTGATAGTCTTTATAAGATTCTACTACACCGCTATGCTTTTCTAAAATAGCTTCTAATACTTTAATATCTTGTTCACTATATTTTGGGTTTACTAAAGAATCATATAATGACAATACAAAATGTTCTGTCATGCTCATTATAGTATTATACTTCTTTTCATAATCTTTACCACCAAGATATCTAAACTCTATATAATTTTTAGGTATCTTAGAAAAGTTTACACCATAATACTTTTCAGAAACAAACATATAATTTTGCCATGAAATAGAAGCAGGGGATGGTTGGGTCATTCCACTTAAAGGAACAATAAACTTTATAGACTTAGCATAAACGGAATCTTTTCTATTTGGGAATGCTTCATAAACAGCATCTTCATTAAAATTTAAAACAAACTTACCAATATCTAAAGAAGATACGTTTGTTGGTGTTCCTAATTTCTTTCCATCAAATGCTACATTTATATGAATACTACATCGCTCATTAGTAGACCCGTTTTCTCGGATCCACTTTAAAGTTTTTGCAATAATAAGTTTTGATTCAACAAATGGCATTGGCCCTGTAACCAATTCAATCATTCCTGTTCCACCGGAATTATCAGGTTCTAATTTAAATATTTCATCAGAAGGGGCAAAGTCACTATGAGCCTTTTCTTCTATTCTTATTTCCTTGTTTAAAGCATTAGAAAGACTTCTTTTAACCTCATCTAATCCTTCATTAGCAAAGAATTCAAATTCTAATCCAATCTTGGATGCATATATAGCATTTAGTTGTTCGTTAGTGTACATGTAGTTCCTGATTTGTTTATATATTCAAACCAGGAATATGTTATGCTATGTTCATTGTAATCTTACGATCACCAACATTCACACTACCGATTTTTACATTTATAGTATCTCCCTTTGATAAGTCTGCACCTTTTAATTTAGATTTATGTATTAATCCACTAATACCTTTTTCTAATTCAACAAAAGCACCGTATGAAGTTATCTTAGTAACTTTACCTTCAGTAACCATCATAGGTTTATATTTTTCATCTATCCCATCCCATAAATCAATTTTAGGACCTAATTGACTTAATATGATTTTTCTATCAGATATAACCTCCTTTGCCCAGAATGTTATTTCATCTCCTGGTTTAATATCTCTATCATCTAATCTTTTTTGTAAGTCTTCAGTTAATTCAGATTTAGGAATTAATCCAGTTAAGCATTCATCAAATTCAGCAAATACTCCAAACTTAGTAGTTCCTGTTACAAACCCAATTCTTGATTCCTTTATTGTTTCATTTAGTTTTTCAATTGTAGATGGAATCATGGTTCTTAAATATTCCCTATGAGATACTACAATCGTATCCTTTTCTTTAGAGAATGTAATTGGCATAACAACTATATCTTTACCAACCAAAGAACTGAAATCATGTAATTTATTTAAGCCACCTAAAGAACCTGGCATAAAGCATTTAATACCTGCAACATCTACCCAATAACCACCATGAATAAGTTCTTTAACCTTAGCAGTAAATCCTATAGTTGCATTACCTATTGCTTCTTTTATTTCTCTTAGTTTAACTTCTTTAATAGCATCAGAGATAGAAGCAATAACATCACCAGTTTTTGGATTAGTTTTAATCTTAACATCAATCTCCATACCAACTTGTAATTGCTCTACGATATAATCAGGCTCTTTTGCTAAAGCACAATATGCAGTATACTTAGATTGAATATCAATTAAAGCTCTTTCGCCATCTTTAGATATAAAAGAAATTTCTCCTTGTGTTATGTACCCTATATTATCTTCTATTAATTGAGTTTTTTGTAAAGTAAAATCAGTAAGACCATACATAGCTAATGAATCAGCAGCATATGCTTCATTACACATTAATTTTGTACCTTCAGGAACTTGGACTTTTACTACTTTTGTATCAAATGGATCATCACTTAATTGGATTGTGATTTCTTGTTCGGTCATTTTTATTTTTTTATGAGGTTATTATTTGTATTATATATTACCTATGTATTAAAGCATTTATTATTTTACTTAACACAAGTTGTTTTGTTTCATTATATGATAAACTTTATGATAAACCAACCCATGGAAAAACTAAAGGTACAGGTGCAGCTGGTGGGGCTAAGATAACTCCGGTCCAAGTACCTGCTACTAATTTTAAATGATCAACAAAAGCTTTATCTAAAGCCTTACCTAGCTTAAGACCATTATATAATTTAAAGGCGGCAGAAATATCCTTTGTAAGTTGATCATTAACTGATATAAGGTTAGTTTGAGTATTTATAGTATAGCCAGGAAATAAAATAGGATTAGTACCAACTGAACCAGGTGGAGGTGGAGGTAGTGGACTCATTATACCACCTGACCAATATTTAACAACAGATGTTGCTGCATCTAACCATACCTCATCAGGTACTTCCATTCCCCATTCAGTAGGAGAATCACCAGGTGCCCATGAAACTACATCATTCATATAAGTCTCTAACTTTTTAAATGATTTTTCAAAACCTTTTTGTATATCCAAAGCAGTACCTACTGTAAGTGGCGGTATTCCTCCGTATGAAGTTTGGACTGCAACCGCTGCTAATGCATAGTCTTTGCCAATCTCTTTTGCTATTGGTTTAAAAGAATATGGCTCTGTGCCAGTACTACTAATTAACCAAGCAGGGAATGCTATTCTAAATGGTGCAGGAATCCAAGGCATTAGTCAGTAGTATTTTTCGTGCTTAAGTATGAACTATTTTTAAAGGGAGGTAATGGTGTACCAGTTACACCACCAGGCGCAGGATGAATATGTGAATCAAATAAACTTTTCCAAGTATCACCTTTAACTACGGATTCAGCTGCTGCTTCACCTAACTTAATTCTTGGTGAATTAACATGAGTTTCTCCAGTTGCAGTAATAACAGCATCAACACAATTAATAAGACAATTAGTATCTGCATTAATTACAGTGTCAGCTCCGCTATTAATTGTAAACTGAGCAGAATGAGTAAATGTTATATTTCCATCATTAAGCATTACAATAGTATCACCATTTGCATTTATTATTTCAACGGAGTTGTCAGGTTTTACATTCACTGTAGTTGGACCTTCTGTTGTGGTATAGTCCATCATTAGACCTTTTTCTTCTGTAAAGAAAACTTTAATATGTTCTCCTTCTCTTTCGTTAGTTGCTTCTGATACCCCATCTTCTAATGCACCAGTTAAACCAAAAGCAGTGTCATATATTAATACATGTGAATTTTGATATGATGCTTCTATCTCTGCCTTTGTTTCATCTGAAGGATAAATGTTTTCATGATATACTGGTTGATAAAAATTTCCATTATCAAATGTAAGTCTAACTATAGAGCCTAGTTTTGGAATTTCAAATTTACCACTTCCTGAATTACTACCGCCATACATTAACTGGTGTGGTCTTGCCCATGGTAACGAAGCAGTAGGAAGTTTATATGCACTTTCTGGATCTTCAGGATCTACACGATCATCCATTTTTCCATATACTCTAATTTTACATCTACCTTCAAATATATCATCAGCAGTATCTTCTACAATTCCTACCCACTGTGTAGTTCGTAAATCATCAGCATTAAAATTTGCTTGGTCTACTTTTCCCATTAGTTAAATATGTTTTGATTATTAGTTAAAGTAGAGTTAGGCGTCGGACCTGATGGGCCAAATATATTTGATTCACCTAATCCTCCAGCTGAATTTAATGATGGATCAAACACTTGTTGTATTCCTGTTAATGAATTACCTGGATCTAAAGCCGGTTTAAATACTGCATCACCTAGTGCACCTGCTCCTACTACATCTAGACCTGTTTGTACAGCCGCGCCTAGTGCAGCATTAATTACACCCGGATTAGTTAATGCACCTAATAATTGATTTTGCAAACCAAATACATTTCCTAAAACTGCGCTATCAATTAAACCACCTACTCTTCGCTGAACTGCGTCTAATGCTCTACCTGGTGCTGCTTTAAGATTAGCTAACGCAGTCTCACCCACACCTTCAACCTTTGATACAACTTCTCCTAATTTATCTTTAAGGAAACTTTTTTGTTTATCTTCCATCCCAGGCATACTGGAATTCTGTTGTTTGTCTTCTGCCAATGCATTTGAAAAACCAGAATATTGAGATATTAATTCTAATGTACTATAGTTAAACTTTAATTCAGTAGTAGCAATATTACCACCACTATTAGTAACACCCTCAAAAACTTTACCACTAGCGCCAACATCAAACATACACTCAGTAAACTTAAATCTAATCTGAGAAGTATTTTCATTAGTAACTGAGCCACTATCCGTTCCAGCAGAATTTGTATTGCCTGAAGGTGTATTACCATAACTCTTACTATCAGCGCCAGTTGAAGCTACGGTACTTCTAAATTTTCTTATTTCATGGACATTAATATAAACATCAAACCTACATAAATTCTTAGGTAAAAGAAATCTTTTATATCTCACATCATATACTGCCATTCTATACATATTAAATAGAGCAGTTATTTTTAAATCTATTGCCTCTAAGCAACCTATAGCAACACCTTCTTCTCCTTTAGTTCCGGTATAAGGATCAGCTGAAAAATCTGTTGATTTTTGAAATGCTTCTAATAATCCAGCAATTGTTTGAAAATAATAAGGCCTTGTTCTTTGTATTTCTAATATTCCTTGACAGAATGATTTTAAATATTGAACTCTGTTTGCTTCACCAATTTTATTAAGATAGCCAATAGCTGAAGGTGATGATGGATAGTCATTGCTACCACCACCGTCATTTATACCAGGATCCCCTTCCACCGTACCGTTAAATAATGGGGATGAAATATCAAACATTAATTCAAAACCTAAATAAGTAGGATCATCTATTGAAGTAACGCCATTATTGCCACTCCCATAAGAGCTTTTAGCATTTACAAACTTTTTTGCAAAATCATATGCCGTTGGAAATGAACCACTGCTTAATGCAGTACCACCAACACCTGCAGCAGTAAAGGGATTCCCTAACTCATTAGCTTGATTATTATTTCCGTTATTTGCCATATCCTTTTGTTTTTATATTTATTAGGTCGTAGGAGTGAACTCTCGACGCTGTAATTTTAATTTCATTCTAAGAGGTCCTGGTTTTGTATATAACCACTCTACACCAGCTATAACATAAAACCCTGTTAAGTATTCATTAACAACTCCATTTTCTGAAGCCGGGTCATTTTCAGCATCATCACCAGATCTAGTCTGTGGAGTTTCTTCCCCTTCTATATCATCTTGTCCTGGTGCTAGTAATACATTCTTAATAGGACTTGCGTATTCTAATATTTGGCAAAATATTCTACTATTCCTTACTAATGCTGGATTAACAGTATCTAATTCTATTTCCATGCCCATCTTATTAATCTCTGTAATATTTTGATAATTTAAAACTGTACTGTATTGAAATTCAGGATGCACATTATCACCTTGTGTACCAAGATACTTATATTTAACTTGATCATTTCTCGGTCCTTCAACTTCACCATCAATTAACCTACCTTTGGTTGCAGCTATCATCCCAGGTGTATCATTGGTTAAAGGATCAACAAATTCACTAACCCATTCTTTTGCATTTAAATCCCAATATTGAGTATACTTTTTATACCCATTAGCTTTACTTATTTCACCACTCTTGTTAATCATTTGATGTTTAGAAATATACCTAGCAGCCCCTTGCATTTGAATCATATTACTTAGATAGTTAGGGAAGTCATCAGATTGTCCATCTGACCCATCTGCCCCCATAGTATCACCTGCATTTTGACTGAATCCTTGGCTAGCTTCAATAGCGCCTTCTTGACTAAATAATATATTCACATCAACTAATGTTACATAATAATAAGGATCAATATATGCAGTAAAAAATGTTTCATCACTTAAGTAAGAATTTGCAACAATATCTTGTATCCAAGATTCAGTAGTATCATTAGGATTTGTCCATGTCATTATATCAGCAGTATCTTCAACGTTGGATGCAAATCCTAAGTTTAGTTTTTCTGCAATATTTAATAAAGCATCAAAACTACTAACCTCTTCCTCATAATCTACATTCTCTGTAAATAAACCAGGCACATACATTCTACCAGTAAGAAGATATTCATTTGCAGATACACCTCCACCTCCACCAATAGGTTTACATTCAACGATACTAAAATCTATTCTTATTGGTTTAAATGTTGTTTCATCACCTTGTGATCTAATATTAACTTGTACTAAATCCCCATCTTTAGGATAAAACCTTGAAGTAAATAATCCATCAGTATCCTCAAAGGCTAATCTAAGAGTTGGATAAAATCCTTTATTACTTAAACTGAATGTTGTTAACCTATCTGTTTGGACATCATAACCATTTACTCTTACAACTGGAACTACTGAACTAAACTTAGAAGGTTTTTCTTTTATAGTACCATCATCAGAATTTTCAGTGCCACTTTCTACATCCAATATTTCTAAAGGATCTAATAGTATTGCCGGCTCTAATACGGTTAATATATTTCTTTCAACTATACTTTCAGACATATCTTAAATTGATTCAGTATTTGTACTATTTCTTGTAGGTAAGTTAGCTCCTAATTTAATTTTACCACCACCAAACGTTTTAGCATCTTGTCCCATTTGTAACATATTAGGTGGGATAGGCGCTTTAACTCCGTTCTTTTTTGTTTTTGCTTTTTGTATTAATCTCTGTATTCTAGATTGATCTTGTTCACTTTGTCTTCCAGTATCAACATATTGAGCTAATGATATACTTGGCCTAGCTGCAGGATTAGGTCTCTTATAAACTAGATTTATATCTTTTAAATTAGGTATAGCTAATATCTCACCTTCATTAACACTAAATGGATTAAATATATTGTTAACTATACAAATAGCATCTACGTATTCTCCAGTACCAAAATACTTTTCTGATACTTTATCAATTCTACCAACCTGATCTTGTGTAACATAATGTAATGCTTTTACTCCAAGCTGCTGTTGGTATTTAAATGAAGGTGCAGTCAAATCAAAATACTGTTCTCCAGTTTCATCAATTGTCAATTTATTCTTTAATGTAAGAGATTTAATATTCATTTTAATTTATTTCTTTTATGAGTCAATTAACATTTGAGTTAAATTACTAACATACTCACCGCTTGTTGCATTCTTAATATTTCCAGTAGCAGATCGGTCTGCTTTAACATTAGCAATTTGTTCATTATTAAATGATGCAGGAGAGGGCGCATTTGAATTTGCTTGGATATTACTCGTTCCAGCATCAGGTACCGAACCATAAGTTGCAACTTCCTTTCCTGATAAATTTAAAACATCTTCAACGCCTGCAGCCGATGCATATATTCTACCTTGCCCAGCATTAAACATATTTTCTATATCTCCTTTATCTCTTGGCTTACCATGTTTTAAATCCAATTCAAATTTAACCTCCATTGGAAAATCATCATAACCTAAACCTGCACCTAATGTCATTTGAGCATTATCACATATCATATTACCCATCATAACAATAGGGTTTAATGGATTACCTACAGTAACATGCCAATCACCAGTTGGTTCACCACTAATAAAAGCCTTTGTTGCACTTGTACCAGTTTGGCCACCAACTTGACTTCCTAAAAAGCCACCAAGCATATTACCTAATAAAGTTTTACCTACATTCTTTAAACCGTCTACAATACTATTTGAATCAAAGTTTCCATCAGCATCGCCAAACAAACCTTTCATACCAGTTTCAACATCATTTACTACACTTCCCATATAACCTGAGAAATCTCCACCTCTTAATTTATTAATATCACCAAATTGACTTCCTACAAAACCAGCACTACCATAATACCTATGACCTCCTCCAAAGAACTGAGCATTATTTGTAGTCATTGTTAACATATTACTGATTATGTCTATCATTGCTATTTTAGGATTAATATAACTTAATGATTTAAGCTCATACTCAAATGTTAGCTTCATATCATTTGAAAACTTTAAACCTCTATCCCTAATCATTGTTTTATCTACTACATTAATAGGCCCTAATACAAAGTTTGCATAAGTAGTACCTAACCTATCAGAAGTAGAACTCCCTGCGCCATTCTGGGCTCTAAACTTAGCACCTGAACTAACACCCTTTGAAGCATCAGCTACAGCTTTACCAATACCACCTATTTTATTATAGAAAGGTTGTTGGGTGTATCCACCGCCGCTACCACCTGTATCAACAGCTTCCATCTCAGCAGTTAATTCTTTAAAGTTTAATCCAAAAGACATAGATAATAAATCCTCTAACTTATTACCTGCAGTTTCTCCTAAATAAGTTATAGCAGTTACCCCAGCTACTTGTGTTGCATCTACCGAATCTTGGCTATCCTTAGGCCTAACATTATAAGTATATATGTTATCTGTAATTGGAGTAGGAAATCTTCTTAATGTAACTAAATGATTAACTGGAATTTTTTTGTAGTATTTAGAATATAAAAAATCTGATGGCTTATAACCTATTTTAGGGTACTTATCTTCAAAGTAATTTATAATTTTTGGTAATGACACTTGCTTAGCATTGACACCTCCCATCAATGGATTAGATTCACTATCTATATAATTTTCTTGTTGAGCTTGATTAAGACTTCCATAAAATCCTTGAAAATTAAAAAGTGCATATTTATTTCCAATAGAAGATGCTATTGTTTTACCAGACATACCTTCAGCAACGGTTGATGCATCAGCAGGCGCGCCATTAACATAAAAGTTTTTACTGTATAATGCTCCAACACCTTTAGCAAAACCAATAGCTTCTCCACCAAATGGTGCAACTAAATTAGCATTCTCCTTATTAGGAGATGGGTATTGAGCATCGTTTAAGTTTGATATTTTATTATCTAAATTAAAAGCCATGAACTAAGGTTATTTTTATTATATATTTAACCTAGGCTATTAAGATACTTATCAATGTCAAGGTTACTTTTCTCAAATTTGTCTGCCCAGCTATTTTTATACCTAACATCAAATTCTTTTGTACTATCTAAAGAGAGTGGCCCTTTAAAAAATGGCCTTGTAGAGATATCCCTAATTTCCTTTAAATTTTTAGAAATCATATAGAGTTGAACCTTTTCAAATAATTCAGAAAGACCAACTTTAGTTTTTGTACACATAACAGATTCTACTACTACATAAAATCTTTCTCTATCTTTTTCATTTAATCTATCTTCTAATACTTTTGCAGTTTTAAAATCATCTGCTTTAAGAATCATTTTTCTTGCTCGGTTTTCAAAGACATGTCTAAAATTCATATCAAAGAAATGTTGTTTAAGAAATTTCATGTTATCATAAAACTTAATAATACGAATTTGATATAGAGGATTTACTGGATCCCATTTAGAATCAAGTATAGTACCTTTGACTGGTAAAAGAATGTTAGGATTAGTATGAGATGCTAATAAGCAGTATACGTTTTGTCCTTTATTAAATATTCTATGTGTTTTCATTCAAACTCTATTATGTCATCGAATAGCTCGGCAGTACCGTTGACAATAATATCAGGTGAATGATAAATTTTATAAGTAATAGGTTTGTTTGACAACGACTCTACATAAGATTGTATTCCGCCAACAGTTTCTTCATTAAGACTTCCTAAAACATAAAATATTGTTGTAGAAATATTACGACCTATTGCATTTTGTAATTGTCTCATTAAGTAAGATGATACTACAGCATCAGATGGTTCATATTGATAAAAATCGTTTTTTGTAAGTTTGTTAAATATATCCATATAATTTATACACTCAATACTCCTAGGGACATTTCCTAGAAAAGTTTTGACGCGTAATGCATCACTAGAGTATATGAAATTAAATTCTATATGTTCTTCCATTCTTCTAATTCCTTAAGCTCACTCTTAAGTTTCTTTATTTTAAATTCGATATCTTTAGCAGTGGGCTCATAGTGAGATCCCCATTGTGCATTAATGTCTAATACATTTTTATCAAATTTACTACCAATCTCCAAACCTAGATCATCACATAAATCAAAAAAGAATCTTTTTACATAAGTGTATTGATTCTTATCGCCTTCTTCTTCATAAACATCAGTAGAAGTAAAATGTTCCCTACCTCCACCATGATTATCATCAATGACCTTTTTGATTACCCCGTTTCTAGCGGGCTCTAGAACTATCTTAATCATTTACGATTTTCTTTTATATAATGTAGATGCTAATTCTTTAATTGTTTTTCTAGCAATTTTTTTATCAGTATGCCAAGTAGATTTATCTTTAATCATTATAAGAGAATATGCTTCTCTTAATTTTTCTATTTCTTTGTCAGTGTAGCCTTCTTCTTTCCATCTTCCTATATGAATGTTTTCGGCAGCTTCTAATCCAGCATAAATTGTTTTTTCAGCAGCTTCAACATTAGCAGTATGGATCTCTTGTCCTTTTTCTCTAGTTTGTTTGCATACTTCAGCCCAATCCTTTAATGATAATTTACTTTTCATTTTTAAGATTCCTTGATGCTTCATTGCCATTCTTCTTTGGCGACGGTTAGGTATAGTTTGTTTTGCAGTCTCGCTCATATGATTAATTTTATTATATATTACTAGTTATAAAGTGTGCTATTCGCCTTTGTACTTGCTCTCGATTAATGATTGTACACTGCTGTGTAAACAGTCTAATATTTCATCTTCAGATAATTGATCTAAAATAAATGATTCTAATTGTTCATTAACTTCAGTAGGATCAAATGATGTGCTCATTAATTCATATACACCTTTTGTTGGAATGTTTACTGGAAATTCTAAAAGAAGTTTTACTTTATTATTTTTCTTTTGCTTATTAAACAAAACTCTAATAGGTGAAATAGATTGTTCTAATGGTGTAATTGGGACTTCAGTATTTGGAGTAACATTAGTTCCTCCTACATTTAAAGGATCTATATTAGATTGATTAGGTTTTACAAATTCACCTGCTATATCTGGATCTAATTGTTGTAAAAACTCATCTCTTAAATCAGTAGCTATTCGGCCGCCTTCATTAAATGTAATCCACTGTGGACCTTCATCCTTAAATGTAACTACATTACCAGAATTATCACCTTTGATCCACTGCCAATGTAGTTTAGGTTTTACTTCTTCTTTTGAGGTTTCTTCAATATTATCTTTTTGCATTATAAGTCTGTTTATTATTATACTTTAAATATAATAATTGTTTAAGATTATGTTGCTATCCCTTCATCAGTTAATTTCCAAGTACTTGTCCAATTCCATTCTCCTGGATCTAGATCACCTGAAATCTGACTAAACGCAACACCTACAGCTACCAAATCATGTCTATCAAATGCAACAGTTGCAAACTCTACATCTATCTGGAAGTTATGTCCATTTGTGGTTGAGATTGTAAATGGTGCATTTGTTTGAGTACCACTTCCAGCTGTGCTTGTGGCAAAAGTTGCTGTAGTAAACGGTGTATTAGCACCAGGCACAGTAGCTCGTAGAACTATCCAATGAAGAGTTCTATTAACAAGAGGTTGAGCGGATTTAGATGCCATTAGTGTAGCATTTGCCGTTAACCTCAGTTTTCTTTGATTACTTCTCGTAACACCAAATTGATTAAATGCACCTACCTTAGCAATGCTAAATGATGTTGTATTTTGGGTGGCTAAAAGATTTCCTTCTCCAGTATAACTAGCTGGATCTAGAACCGAAGTACTGTTGGAATACCCATAGGCATAACCACTTCCGGCAGTATATGGTGCATTACTTCTACCCTTTATTGATGATTGAGCAATAATATATCCATCAGAAGTTCCAGCACCAGTTGCACCTATAGCTCCAGTTGCACCGTCAGTTCCTGTTGCTCCAATAAACCCAACACCAGCTAATCCAGTTGAACCCTGGGCACCAGTTGTACCTGCACCTGTTGCGCCAGTAAATCCTACATCACCATTGAATCCCCAACCTATACATGGCTTATTAAAAAATTCTATTTGAGCTCCACCTAAATATTGTGCTTTAGAAACAAATAATCCACCAGTTAGACCAGTAGTAACTATTAATGCGCTAGATTTTGATTTATAAAAATTAACTTTTTCAGGTTGACCATATTCCCATACTCTATAAAATACCTGATCTCCGCCTATGAGCGAAGCTTTCATGTTTGCATATACGGTTTGAGTAACATCATAATCTAATGCTGTTCCTGAAGAAGGATCTGCACCTTGGCCAGAGAATCTATGATTAGCACCACTTATTAACCAACTGCTACCAGAAGTTGTTGCTGTTTTTAATGCAAATGTAGAAGAACTTACGGCTACTGCATTATATGTTGTAGTAAATCCACCAACATCACCTATAGCTCCAGTTGCACCTTCAGTTCCTGTTGCTCCAATAAATCCAACACCTGATCCACCTTGAGGGCCTGCAGATCCGGTTGCACCCTTTATTCCAGAAGGTCCTGCTCCACCAGTAGCTCCTTGTAAACCAATTGCACCTTGTTTTCCTATTTCTCCTGTTGCTCCTTGTTGACCAATTGCACCATCGGCTCCAGTAGCACCTTGTAAACCTATAGCTCCAGTTGCACCTTGATTACCAAGTGCGCCTTCTTCTCCTTTATCTCCAGTAGCTCCTTGTTGACCAATTGCACCATCGGCTCCTGTTGCACCTTGTTGACCAATTGCACCACCAGCACCTTGTCCACCTGTTGCACCTTGTAAACCTATAGCTCCAGTTGCACCTTGATTACCAATAGCGCCTTCTTCTCCTTTATCTCCAGTAGCTCCTTGTTGACCAATTGCACCATTGGCTCCAGTAGCACCTTGTTGACCAATAGCACCATCGGCACCCTGCCCACCTGTTGCACCTTGTAAACCTATAGCTCCAGTTGCACCTTGATTACCAATAGCGCCTTCTTCTCCTTTATCTCCAGTAGCTCCTTGTTGACCAATTGCACCATCGGCTCCAGTAGCACCTTGTTGACCAATTGCACCATCGGCTCCAGTAGCACCTTGTAAACCTATAGCTCCAGTTGCACCTTGATTACCAATAGCTCCTTGTTTTCCTATTTCTCCAGTAGCACCTTGTTGACCAATTGCACCGTCGGCTCCAGTAGCACCTTGTCCACCTGTTGCACCTTGTTGACCAATTGCACCGTCGGCCCCAGTTGCACCTTGGAATCCTGTTATACCAGTTGCTCCACCACTACCACTAATTCCAGTAGCTCCAGTTGATCCAGTAAACCCACTTGCACCAGTATCTCCTTTACCACCTCTATCACCTGTTGCTCCTGTTAAACCTATAGCTCCAGTTGCTCCTTCATTACCCGGTTCACCTGCAGATCCTGTTGACCCAGTAAATCCAGTTGCACCTACACCTGTTGCACCAGTTGGACCTTCTTCACCAATTCCTGTTGCTCCAATCTTACCTGCATTACCTTGTGATCCAGTTGCACCTACACCTGTTGCACCAATAAATCCAGTTGCACCAATAGATCCGCCACCACCAGAAGGGGTTGCCCAACCTAATTCAGCTGTAGTTCCACCAGCAACGCTGATTATTTCTAAAACTTGATTTTGAGTACCTATTGTAGTAGGTAAAACATAATTAATATTAGTTGCAAGTGTACTAGGCGCTTTAAAAGAAGTATAAGTAGTTCCATCAGGATTATTAAAATACAATACACCAGTTCTATTAGTACCATTACCTGCTAAAATAAATCTAGCTTCTCCATTTGCAGCACTACTACCAATTGTAAGTTGAGGTGTTTTTCCTACATCAACTTGTTCAAACTTAAATAAAGTTTTAGAGCTATCATTAGAGTCTATAAATGTAAGAGGATTATTTGCGGCGTTTTGCGAATCATAAAAATCTAAAGTTCTAGGCTCTGTTATGTATAAGTCTGTATTTCCAATGTTAATCGCTTGTGGTGGGTTTGCAGCATTAATTGTTATTTCGTCTGTAGTTTCATTTACACTGAATGTAATATTTGTACCAGGTAATAAATCAACATCACTAGTTGCAGCACCATCGCTTAACTGAATACTTACACCTCCACTTGTTAAATTAATAGCATTTAAATTATATGCAGCAAGAGATGCATTTTCCCATTGACCTGTTGTTATATTATATACTAAGAGTTGGTCATTAAGTGGATCAACAAGAGTTACATCGGATAAACCAGCTAAAGTAGAAGATCCTCCACCTCCACCTCCACTTGCTTCAATATCAACAGTTCCTCTGTATAAATGTCCATTTGCAGAATTAATCCATAATGTTCTGTCTGAAACATTTCCACCACTAACATCATTACATAACGGTCTGTTTGCAAAACTTGTAGAAGGAAGAACTAATCCACCTTGATCTATATTAACACAACCTACAAAATAACCAGCCCATGATCCACTATCAGCAATTAGCTGAGTTAAAACCTGTTCTCCATCTTGAGAACCTGCACCAGTATAACTTGACACTACATTTGAATATACACCGACTCTCTGTGGTTGTACACCAGCACCTGCAGTTGTATCTGAGAAATTAATAATAGAACCAACATTTATAATAGGCGGTGTAGAAGCAGCCATATCATCTAATGTAATATTGGAACCTAAGTATTTGTTTACAGTACTACCACTTGGCATTGTAGAATTTACAGCTGCAAAGTTATAACCAACAAATCTTCTACTGGTTTTATCCATGTGGTTTATAATAGTATCAGCTTCTTTATTAGTAGGAGTTTTATAACTCATGAGTATACCGTACCCATCTGTTAAATTTGTATTAGCAGCAAAGTCATGTTCATTATCAAATGAGAACGATGTAGCTAAAGTAGCACCTAAAGGACTTACACCTTTAAATGAATAATCACCTTCATGTAAAATACTAACCATATCAACAGCACCACCCTGGTCAGAGTAAGAAGATAATCTATAATTATTAGTAGATTCAAACTTACCTTTATCCAACGCAGTATTTCCAGTAACAACCGTTCCTTCATTAACAAAAGGAATTCTAAAATTAACACTTGCTGCTGTAACTGTATCTGTAGCAATCTGAGGTATAAAAAGTTCATTATTAGTAGATATGCTTAAAGCATCTACAGACAAACCTGCTAAACCAGTAGCTCCTATATTAATACCAAAGGAATCATCAGTTCCATAAATACCAGCAGTTGCTCTTACTATACTATTTAAAGAATATGCAATTGCAGCAGTAGAGGTTGCTGATGTAGCTCTTACATTTAATTGGTGTGTACTTGCAGTATTATCAAAATGTATACCAGCAGTTACATCATTAATTCTATTAAATTGTAATTGTCCTGCAGTTCCATTTAATGAAACTAATCTGTTAGCAGATCCTATTGTTCCATCATTACCATAAATATTTACCTGCCCTAATGAACTTAGCGGTATTGGGGTCCATGCAGCATTACTATCATTCCATTGTAAAATATCCTGTGCATTAGGGGTGTTTGCAGATACATTAGATAACATACCAATCAACGGTGCTCCACTGTTTAATTGAGCAAGATCAACTAACCCTTCATTAAAATTATATTCAATATTTTTTTGTGTACTATTTGTACTTATAGATAATGCATCACCTGCACCAGTATTAGTTGACTGAAATCCATTAAATTGTAAATTAAGACCAACCTTACCAGCATAAACATCCTGATGGCCAGTTCCTGTTCCAATATTTTCACCGACATTTACTTCACCTGGATTAGCGGCTAAAGTATTAATAAGTACAATTGACTTTGATGCTAAATTATATTGTAGTTGCATACCTTGCCCTGCAATAAAATTAAAAGTATCATTAGGTGTTGTTGAAGTTACTACAGCATCACTCCCTGCCTGTAATGAACCAGGTGCAACAGTAGAGTTAACATTAATTTTTCCAAAACTATTTGCACCCTGTATGTTAATATTACCAGAGCCTATACCACCAATCATATCCCATTGTGCAGTATTAAATACACCTTGTGTAGTTCTAATGTTTGCTCTCCACCAAGCTAATACTTGATCTTCTCCTGTAGTTAAAGGATCATCAACAATTACTGGGTGATATACAATGTTTCCTATTTCATATATTCTAGTGTCTTCCCACGGGTTAGCTACCATTTTAAAGTTGGTATCAACCTCCGAGTTAGTGAGCTCTCTTTTTATCTCGGTTCTGAAAAGAATATATTCTTGTAGGTTAAATGACGTTGCCATTGAGTTAAATATTTTTTTATTTATTCTTCTTCTTTATATATTTAGTTCGGGGGATATTCCTCAATGATTACATCGTTATATGGAAACTGTGAAGTGTCCTTAGTTGATGTAAATGCTTCACGGAAAGATTTAAGATACCATGTGTTCTCAGACCAACCAGGTACTGCATAACAAGGTGAATAAATTCCAGTTACATAAATATATTTTAGCTCTGAGTAATACTTTACATATTCAGTAATTGCATTCTTGATTAATTGAATCTGTCTGTCTATAAGTACTTGTCTTCCAGCATTTCGTTGTCTATCATATGCAGAACCAGTTTCAAGCTTTAGATTATTAGTAACATCAATTGCTTTGAATTCGGTTGTAAAATTATAAAGATTGCTCTCAGCTAAGAAAAATGAAATAGAAACCAAATCTCCTAAGTTACAATTATCAAGAGGTCTATAATTAGTATTGTAATATACTTCCATTGCAGTAACATCTGCAAAATCAATATATTCATGTTTCACTCTATTGAAAAAATCAACCTTTATACTTGTAGAGGTTATTTTATTTTTTTTCAAAAAGGTAAAAAAGTCTAAAGCTAACTTAAATGTTATTCCTTCTAAAATCAATGGGATCTATTATTTTTTTATATATTCAGTCTTTGATTAGATGGTAGTCATCTACAAGGAATGATATAGGCCCATTTGTAATATTACATTGTTTGAAAATTTGTAAATGATCTAAATTACGATAATCATCAATCCAATATACATGTTTAAATCCAGCATTAACTAAAATTTTGGTACACATTTTACAAGGAGATAATGTTAAAAGAACAATATAATTTTCTGGATCATGTTCTTTAAATTTAGCAATCATATTTACTTCAGCATGAATAAAACCACTTTCTCCTGGCACAAGACTATCTTCTTCTGTACCAGTTTCTTCATTTTCATTTGCTCCGCTATAAGATCCATTATAACCGAAACTTGCAATTTTACTAAAATCTTTTCTTAGTGCAATACAACCAACTTTAGTAGTTGATGAATTAGAAAGATTTTTAATATTATCTAAAATCTTAGTAAATGTTGCTATCTTTATTCGAAGTCGTTGAATTTTGGAATCCATTTGCTCTTAATTAATTTGGCTCTCATTTTTATGCCAGGTTCTCTACTTAATGATTTTGCAAGTTTAATATTTTCTTCATCATCATCAAAAAAGGTAAAATCATTAAAACCCATATCTATGAATTTTTTAAATGCTTGCTTTTTCTTTTCTGATGTAGAACCTTTAAAACCTAATGAAGTATCATTAATAGCAAATATGTATTGTGGATTTATATTAATTCCATTATGAGCCAAAAATTGTTGAATAAGTTTTGAATCATCTCTTGCTGTTATAATTCCAACAGCTTTACCTTTTTGTATAGTTCTTTTTAAAATAGAAAATACCCATTCTATAATTTTACCAGCTTTAAGAATATCCAAACTTTGAAAATCTGAAAAGTCCATCCTATCATTTGGCCTTTTCTTAAATGTATTAAATTCTTGTGGTGTAAGTTCAGTAGAAAATCCTGTTTTAGGATTATGAACTTTAATCATACTGCGAGTAACTACGAGAGTATCATCCACATCAAATATGGTAATTGCATTTCTTTTATTTGCTTCAAATAGCCTCACTTTAAATTTTCCTTTTATTATTTATCAACAAGATTGGATTAATTCATTAGATGTACTTAAAAGGTGTCTATGATTAACAATCTCTGCCATTAGTATAAACATGTTTTAATACAGGAAATCTCAGACTGTATCCTCCGTTTTGATTTTTACTTTCCTCGAAATATTGAATCGTTACAGTCTTACCTATAATATCTTGTGGAGATTCAAAATACATTTCTCTTTGTTCTTTAGAAAATCCTGATCCTACATTTACTTTACAACCTTTATGTTCAATTGTAATGTTACTTAAACATTCTCTTTCTACTTGTTTACCATTTTCTGTCCATCGGATAAATGCATTAGTAGTTCCTAAGACAGTATATTCTGCATCATGGAATTTTTTAACCTTTAGTAGATTGTGGCTTCTTTTACCTTCATAGCCTACATTCTTTCTAACCATGATTCCTTCAAATCCTGCCTCTTCAGCATCCTTTGCCATTTCAGTAAATTGTTCTTCGGTAGTTAATTGTTCTTGTGGTAAGAATTCTAACATATCAGAATTAATATTTACCATTTGTAACTTTTTCTTTCCAATTTCTAATCTAAATGTTAATGGTGTAACTCCAGTTTGATTATCAAATTGTTCTAAGGTTAAATAATCAAATACAAAGAATTTAGGTTTTTCAATTTGATGATCCTTTTTTCTAATCTGTTTCATGATTCCTTGAAAATCTTCATTACCATCTTTATCAACCATACAGATTTCTCCATCTAAAATAAAGTTACCTGAAATCTTTAGAATTTCATTTTCTAAATTACCTAATGTTAAAAATTCTTTACCACTTCTAGAAAAGAATGTTACTATATCATTTTCTTTTCGGCAAATACAACGAACACCATCTAATTTTCTAGAACCGTACCAGTCTCCACTTTTGAAATCTACTCTTTTTACATTATAAGGATTTGCTAATGCAACCTTAAATGTTGGTATACATCCTGGAATTACTTTGTTAATAGAACTGGTAGATGCACCCATTTTAAGGTCTCTATCAATAATGTTAAAAATCAGATCCTCATATTGTATATTCTCTAAGATAAATCTGTTTACATTTGCAATGGCATTATGCCCTGTACAAACTCTGTTTGCCAAATCATCTAATAGAGTAAAAATGCTACCATAAGTATTTGCATGGCCAAGCAGTTCAGAATTCTTTTTACAATTCTTACTTGTTACATTATACTTCTTATAAGGATTATAAGTGTAATTAAAAATCTTTTGTAAAAATTCACTATCAGAATGTTTCTTAATAGTTTCAATTTTGTAATTACCTGAAGATGAATCGTTCATTTCATTAATGAAGGATTGTAGATAATCGAAGTTGTTTGTTAGTTCAGTCATATTCCGTTTTGTTTAATTTATTATAATATAAATATAATACAATTTTCTCGGTTCTGAACTATAAATTCTTGTTTTTTTCAGAAAGTTATTAACAATTTTAAAACAAATAGTTGTCCCACAAGGGCTCGAACCTCGACTCTTCTGTACCAAAAACAGACGTGTTGCCAGTTACACCATAGGACAATATAATGTTCTTATTTTTTGTCTTTAAGTTTTTCTATTAACTTATCAAATTGTTTTGAGCTTAAACCTTGGTGCTTTGATGATGCAAAAGGTTTCCACTGTACAATGATAGCTAATAAAAATACACTTCCTACGAAATGCCAAAATGATGAAAATATAAATTCTAGTAAGTTCATGTTGATTTATTAATTATATGGAATAAATGAAAAGAGTTTAAAATTCAGTATCAAAGAAAAATGTTTGAAATAATCTACCATCATATTTGTCAGTTCCAAAATACTTTAATGAAGTGTGAAACATATCACCTTTGTATAAAATTAATCTATTATATATGGGTGCTGTCATTGCAGTCATTTCCCATGCGCTCTCATTTCTTGCATCTGCATTAACTCTATCCAAACCTTTTTTGTCATAACTACCATCCTCAAGCCTTGGTGCACGATCCCAACCAGTTTCTTTATGTCTAAATAAACCAGTGCCGCCAGTTGAAGGTGCATTAGGTGTTAAATATAGAACACCTGCCCACATTGTAGTTTGGTCCGCATGAATCCAACTAGTATTTTTTGCTGTAGTATATTGAAATGCAGTTGTATAGTCATCACCGAAGTATGTAATTTCTCCACCATGAGTTCGGATTATTCTTTGTATAACTTCTTGACAATCCCAATGATGAACAGGATCAGTTCTTTGCCCAGGGAAATTACCCTTAGTTCCAAACTCCTGCGCCAATGCGTATTTTCTTACTTCATCAGGTTCATTATAAAAGTTGTCTGTTATTATTAAACTTGTATTCATAGTTATTTATTTTTTTATTTATTCATACTTTAATGGATAGTACTATCTTCATCTGGTGTAGCATTTATAAATAGCATTGATTTAAGTCTTTGTAAATTAGTGCATTTTTCATATGCTTCAATTTCCTCAAAATACTTAATCATCTTGTCAATACTATTTAATTTTACTTCAATAGAATCTTTTCTTTTTAAAACAGAACTTGGACTTTGCATCATTACATGATATGATAAATCCATAAATTCATTATAGTCAGTTTGTTCTAATGTTAGTAAAAGACTTCTGATAAAATCATCACTAAAACCACTCCCACTATTACTCTCCATTTCTTTTATGTTTATTTTTTATTTTCTCAATTAACTTTTTATCATCATCATCTAAGTTAGTAGGTATATCAACCATTATACTTATCAGTAAATCAGAAAACTTATTTTCTTGTTTATATACAGGAAATCCTTTTCCTTTAACTCTTAATACTTTACCATTTGGTGTTCCTGGTGGAATTGTAAATGTTATAGTTTTATCAAAACAACTTATAGAATCTTTACCTCCTAATATTGCATCATACATGGTTATATTTTTAATTGTATGTAAACCTTGATTATCCACAAAAAAGTTATTATCATTTATAACTTCGATTGTCATAATAAGATCTCCACTTAATTCTTCTGTTTGGCCTCTTTGCCCTAAACCTTTTAATCTTAATTTTTGACCACTCCTTATTCCAGCAGGAATATCAATATTTATAGTTTTCATTCCTATGCTAACTGCTCGGGTTGTACCATAATATGCATCAGCTAAAGTTATTCTTAAAACTCCTGTCGTGTTTCTTCCTCTTTGATTATAACCGTATCTTTGATTGAATGCTCCACTGAAATTTTGATTCCTAAGTAAATCTTCAAACATACTTTCATTAAAATCTCCACCAAAGCCACCGCCAAATGGATTAGCTTCTCTTTGGTCATACTGAGCTTTCTTTTGTGGATTTCCTAAAGTTTCATAAGCATCGGCTACTTCTTTAAATCTTTCTTCATTACCACTCTTTTTATCAGGATGATATTCTTTTGCTAATTTCCTATAAGCCTTTTTAATATCATCAGCTGATGAAGATTTATTTATTCCTAATATAATATAAGGATCTTTCATTATTTCCAAAGAAGTTGTATACCAATTAAACTACATGCTATGAATAATGATACTACTGTTTTTGTTGTAATTCCTTCACCAAGAAAAAACCATGTTAAAAATGTAAATGAAATAATACCAGA
>Ga0209634_1000228_pt1 | contig 43921 bp, 47 predicted proteins | sample LinPmetageLP40_FD_184043 | JGI IMG/M metagenome (GOLD analysis project Ga0209634, IMG submission 184043) | Marine viral communities from the Pacific Ocean - LP-40 (SPAdes) (version 2) | ecosystem: Environmental > Aquatic > Marine > Oceanic | place: Pacific Ocean | collected 2010-08-26 | reverse complement strand
ATCAACCGATGCGTGTAAAGTAGCACCCCTGTAAAGTACGCGGGGTACTCTGTAAAGTACGGGTGCCATCTTGTAAAGTACGCAGGGTGTAAAGTAGCACCCGTGTAAAGTGTAAGGTACACCCCCCCGGTTTGTAAAGTAGCACGGTCCATTTGTAAAGTAGACTACGTAAAGTAAAGTGGCCCCCCTATATACTTCGGAGATATTGACCATGGCCAAACGTAAAGTAGACGCAGTGTTTCCGATTGTCGAAGTGACGTGGGTAGACGCCGAAGAGATTGGCGACATAGGGTGGAACGTACGCTCAGATATACTGAGAGCAGCGAAGAAACCCTGTCCTACCATGCGTACGGTAGGCTACTGTGTGTACCACGGTGACTCACATATAAGCGTAGTGAATACTCTCGGTACCTCTGAGAGTTCTCGGTTAGATAAAATCCCTACGGCATTTCTGTTAGAGGTAAAATATCTCACAGGCGAGCGAGATGGGGCGTAAGTTTAGTCCCACTTTCCCTCTGATATTTCCTACCATTTACTTCCCGTACCCGTAAAGCGGCATACCTACCCAATTCCGTCCACAATCTATACAAAAACACCCCCGGCGTGGTCTATACCGAGGGTGTCTTGGTCTATTTGATTCTATCAGTTACGCCACAGACTCTTACCCAGCGAAGGGCTTCTTACTATTGATTATAGATTTGGCTCTTCTAATTGCATCTGCTACTGGCGTCTTCCCTCTTGCTCCAGCAACTACCGCATCAGTTGCTCTGTCCTTGACCTGATCCGGCGATGCCCTTCTTACATTTGGATGGCGAGACTCTATTGGAGTAAGCTTCCGGTTCCGCTGCGTTCTGAGGGCTGAGTTCCCGCCGTGAACTACTCCACCTATACGTTCAGTTCGGGTTGCTGCCGTATGAAGTGGATTGTTATTAAGTTTTATACCTGCCGCTTGGGCAATGGTACCTGCCCTTGTAGCGGCTTTTCTCTCACCTTGAAGTTTCCTTGCCATTCTCTTAACTCCCAACGAACCTTCATCGAGTACTGGTCCATCATGCTCTACGTGGCTTCTGAGTTGAAGATCGTTTAGTCTTCTCTGCTTGGTACTACTTGGATTTCTACCTGTTCTACTCGTCATGGCCTTTTTAGCATATCTCTCACGCTCTGCATCTGTGGAAGGTAGTTTCACATTCGCAACCGTGGCACGAGTTGGCTTGAGTCTGCGTGCTGCATCCCTTGCCTGGCTGGGTGTAAGTTTATCATAAGTCTCGGTCATACCGGGAATCCTTGATCCTCCACGCTTTCTGATATCATCCATGTAGTCCCTCCTGGCATTTTCCCCTGCTCTGATACCCCTGAATTGTTTCACGGATGCGGTTCTTCTATCACCAGTGTCTGAACTAGATCTGCTTGCCTGATCCTTAGCCTTTGCGTACGCTTGATTTGGATCAAGTCCTCTCTTTCGATGCTGGTTGTAGTAGTATCCGAGTGTGCCGATCTTCGCACTACTAAATTTACGATCCATTGCCTCATTTAGTGTGACGGTAAACGTGTTGAGTTCAGCAATGGCAGTCAGTACGTCATCTCCTGAGATACTATCCATTGATTCTGTGAGATCTGCTTGGAAGTACATGGAGAAGTACTCAGAGATGAGTGACTCTACATCATTCTCTACTGAGTCGGAAATTGGTTTCGGTGGTACTTGTTTCTTTGCTGCTTCCCTTGCACCACGAACATCACCATCCTTCAGGAGTTTCTCAATCTTTCTTCTTTGTTCCCGCGTCAGAGGCTTTTTGACCCCTGCCATCTTGAACAAAGACTTGACACCTTCCGTCATCAATTTCTTGTGGTTCTTGATGGCGTATGCGTCTGCTTCCTTCTTGTTGTCAAACTCCTTGACAATCTTGCCGTCCTTGTTGTAGACGCAGAAGTTGCCGTTCTTCTTCTTCTTAACGTGATCGGTTGGGTCCATCTTCTCGGCAAGATCTTCACCGTCAGACGCATGGTGTGCATGTTCCATGTGGCCTGCTTCGGCAAGAATATTCATATTGGCAGTGGGTACATTCTTCTCGATACCGTGCTCGAACATGACATCGTACCAGTCGATGTGTCCGTTCTCATCAGGAGCGGCGTGCTGGGAGTGAATAGGCTTACCTTGCCCCCACTCTGCATGTTCAACGTGAGTGGCACACATATGAGTACCCTTGGGGTATTCCTTGCCGTGCAGTTTGGTGATCTTCTTGCCTTTCTTCATCATGCTCTCCTGTCTAGGTTTTTGCCGATTGGCGGTGGTTTTTGATACTTTCTTGCTACTGTTCCGAGTCTACGAATCTCTGCGGGATCCTTCATCGATGACTTGAGGCCAATCTTGGCGAGAACCCGTTTTATGATATTCATACTCATGCAGTATATAGAAAAGAGTGGTCCCCCCACCACAAGGGGACCACTCGCTAACTTCCTGACTCTACGCTGGTTCTATCGAGCAGTTGCCTCGACGAACCGATTGACGAGGTTACGTGACATACCTCGTGACTTCATACCCTTGACGAACGCAGTTCGCAACTTGGCATGGGACTGAGCGGAGTCTGGAAGGTTGATGTCAGTCTCTGGGGTGGAGTTTGCGTCGATGATATACGCTTCATCGAAGTACTTGCTGTACAAACCATTGGCGAGGTAGTATCGATCCTTCTTCCATGAGGAACGAATGTTCTTCTCCTCATCGGGTTGCATGTTGTACTGGTCTACCCAACTACCGTAGACACCACGAACAGCATTCTTGGAGGTGGAGAGGTACATACCGATGAGCGTGGTGCCAGTCGTTTCCTTGAGTGACTTGAGCAGGAGACAAGTCGAGTCGATGCTGCGATCTTCGTGGCGACGTGCGCCGTAGGAGACGCGAGTGATCGGGTTGACGATCACACCGTTGAATCGCTGGCATCCACATCCATCACTGAGCAGGACGGTGTTGACGATCTGAAGGTTGTACTGCTGTCGAAACTTCGGCACGATCCAGTGCAGTGCTGTCAGAGTCTCCTCCAGAGGAGTACCACCGAGAGTGAGTGTAGGATGGATCGTAGTGACGGGATCCGAACTCTTGTAACTACTTCCCTCGTTGGATGCCACCGAGAAGAGTACGCGGCACGCGGTCGCAAACTCTCGCTGGTTCATCGAAGAAGAGAGGAAGTTGAGCATACGGAGATCGGCGAAGTTGTTGTCCTTAGCATCACCCTCCCATGCGTAATGGTCGTTGTTCTTGAGATTACCTTGGTCGTCCCACTCCATGCGGACACCAGTGCGATCCGAGAACGCATAGAGATCGAACGGGATACCCACCTTGCGGCAGAACATTGCAAGAGTGATCGACTGCTTGATGGTGGCGACGAGATTGTCGTGCATGCTACCACTCCAGTCAACGACGATGACGAACCCGTGGTTCTTACCATCACGAACAGTGGTGTTCTTGGCGAAGATGTCTTCGCTCCAGCGATAGTTGATCATCTTGACGGGATCAAGGCGTCCAGTCTTGGATGTCATCGTACGCTTGTGCTGGTCTGCTGCCTTACGCATCTCGAACTGCTTGGCAAGGTAGTTGACGGTGGACTTCTCGGATGACATGAACTCATCACACTTGGTGTACTGCTGTACAAGAATCTCGTTTCGCTGTCGAATCTGTGAATCCATCATGCGAGTTCGTTCGCCATTCCAATTGTGATGGTACGTACTGTCCTCGTGACTCTCACGAATGGACTTGGCAGTGACGATCATCTTGTCGATAATCGGAGTGGGCATGGTATCGACATCTTCGGAGTCATAACCGTAACTCTTCTCGACGAGTCCCGTATCCATTGCGTCCTGAGTGTTGATCTCGGGCTTCTTCTTGGTGGGTTCCTTGGTTCCGATGTCCGAACCAGACTCGCCACCACTGGAGTCGGGAGAGGATGCACCAGCATCACCTTCCTGATCGTTATCACCATCGTCACCCTGATTGCGATCACCAGAACCAGACCCAGAATCTCCTGATTCGTCGGAGTCGTTCGTCTCGTTGGACTTACCGGAGGACTGTCCATTACCAGTACCGGAGGCAGAACCTGCGGGCGTTGGTGCATCAGGAGATTCTTCCTTCGACTGCTGATCCATCTCGTACTCGTACAGATCACGAGAGATCTCAACAACATCGTCCCAAGTCTTGGCGGCCGCGATTCGATCGCGGAACCAGATCTCGGTGTCGTTCTCGAAAGGAATCTGAAGAATGCCAAGGATACCCAACTTGAAGTGCAGGTTGAGACGATCAAGGAATCCCATCTCGGAGACACCACCACGTTCACCGATCTCGAAGAGATCAATGTCATGCAGGTACTTGTACCCAGCGGCGAAGTCCCTCTTGAGGCCGGGGTACTTGGACTTGACGAGTCGTTCGATGCGTGCATCCTCAACCACGTTCAGAATACCCATGACGTTAGCAGGGGCATCGGCGTCGATGTCCACACAAGCCTGAAGGCAACCGGACTCTTCGTGGATGCTGCTGTCGGTCCACAGTGCATGGGCGACTTCATGTCCGACGAGCATGTCGTAGACCTCGTCGGACATGTTCTTCCAACGGGGAAGGGTGAGGATACGATCGACAACATCGAAGGATGCAGTCTGTGCATGGCGGCAGTGTCGCACAACGATGTTCTCGGTAGCGAGGAGTCGAGCGAATGCGGAGATTGAATTGTCGTGGTGGGTTTCGTTCATGCGTATATTGTACCACATCCACACCCAACGTCAACCCCCTTCGTCCATATTGTGGACAAATTGTGGTTATCGGAACTATCAACGCTAACCCCCACTGCCACCTAGACTTACGACCACAGGGGATCTTTTTGAGAAATATACCCCAAATACTGGTCCTAGCCCTTGTATTAGGTCTGAGGTGTGGTAAAATATACGCATGACAGAAACGAACCACAACAACGGAGACACCACCATGTCCATCAGTTCCAAGCAGCAGTCCTTCATCGACGCAATGGCAAACACTGGAACCGCCATCGCAGACTCTTACTCCCGCTCCGATCTCAACGAGATCGCCAACAGCATCGGAATGAAGTACGCTCCTGCGTGGATCGTACAGGACTCCTCTCGCCGAGCCGATCGTGGGTTCTTCCGTGTCCCTGAGTACGCTGGTGGTGCTGCTCCCGTCGCTGCTGCTCCCGTCGCTGCTGCTCCCGTCGCTGCTCCGATCGGTGATCCGACTCCTGCTCCCGTCATGAACACCATCATGGGCATGACTGCTGGTGAGCGTACCAGTCTGGTGCCTGATCGCATGAAGGACTACGTTTCGTGGGGACACTCCAAGAACGTGGAGCAGATCATCTCCGCCAACCTGTTCGCTCCCATCTTCATTACTGGTATGTCTGGTAACGGTAAGACCACGATGATCGAACAGGCATGTGCTAAGACGAAGCGAGAATGCTTCCGTGTCAACATCACCTCCGAAACCGACGAGGACGATCTGGTGGGTGGTTTCCGACTCGTCGCTGGTGAGACGAAGTTCGTCTACGGACCCGTCGTCGAAGCGATGCAGCGTGGTGCTGTTCTCCTCCTCGACGAGATCGATCTCGGTTCGTCCAAGATCATGTGTCTTCAGCCGGTGCTGGAAGGTAAGGGTATCCTCATCAAGAAGACTGGTGAGTGGATCACTCCTGCCAAGGGATTCACCGTCGTGGCCACTGCCAACACCAAGGGTAAGGGTGACAGCGATGGACGTTTCATCGGCACCAATGTCCTCAACGAAGCGTTCCTCGATCGTTTCGACTGGACGATGGAGCAGGAGTACGCAACCCGTGCAGTCGAGAAGCGTATCCTCATCAAGAAGATGGAGAAGTTCGGACATGTCGATTCCGACTTCGCCGAACACCTGACCTCGTGGGCGGAGATCACTCGCAAGGCATTCACCGAGGGTGCGATCGACGAGATCATCACCACTCGCCGTCTGGAGAACATCTGCAAGGCGTTCTCGATCTTCAAGGATCGTGCCACTTCCATCGATCTCGCACTCGCTCGATTCGACGACGAGACGCAGGAAGCGTTCCGCAACCTCTACGACAAGGTGGACGAGAGTATGTCCACCTCGACGGAAGAGGAGGGAAACCAGAACGTCCCTTTTGACCCAACGTCCATTCAGGACAATGACGTTCTCGATCTCAATGTCTCATTCGAGAAGAAGGATGAAGTAAAGCCTCACGGCGCACAGTGGGATCCCGGTATCAAGTCGTGGACCGTGAGAGGATCAATCTACAAGAAGAACACGGAGTTCTTCGACAACTACGAACCCAAGAAGCGTGCGTCGATCAGTGACTACGCCCTCAACGCCTGAAAGTACAAGGATTATTACTATGAATGACAAGACCTACAACAACCTCAAGTCCAAGCAGCAACTCTTTATTCAGTGTCTCTACGACGGTATGATTCGTGAAGCCGAAGATAATGGAGAACAACTCTCAATCATGGATTCTTATCCGCGATCATGGCTCAAGATGATGTCAGCGAAGTATTGTGAAATGACATGGGCGCCTGCGTGGGTTGTCAAGGACAAGTCCCGTCAAGGGGATAAGGGATCATACTCCTTGCCAGAACTCACGGATTATCATAACCAGCGTATGCAGGACGAACTTCCTGCTGACGATGGCGAAACCATGATCATCGGCACCGAAGTGGTGGCTGTATGATATACACGATCACATACGAGATGGATTCCGATCCATCTGAAACCTACACTTGGAGTGGCGAAGGCGTTGCAATCGGAGAAGCCCTCTATAACTTCTACAATCGAATATTCGATGATGAATCCAACTACGAGACCCCCGTTGTCATCAATATTGTAGAGGAGGATGCATGAAGTACGAAAAGAAGAACTACGTTATTGGGTATCCCAAGTCGGGTTGTACGAAGGATCAGGGCCTCATGGTCGTCGATGCCATTCGATGGTTCCTGAACCGATACAACATGCAACTGAACGACTTCGATGGTGAACATGAGAACATCGGTATCACCACGAACACAATGCAGTACAAGGATCTCAAGTGTTACGGACAATGCTACGAGTGGGAGCATAGCGACGATGTGGATTATGTGATTGACATTGCAGTCGATCAATCAGTACGCGATATGCTCGCTACGATCTTCCACGAATGCGTTCATCTCTGGCAGTGGGAACGCGGAACGTGGAAGGGTGAGGGTGAACGAGAGGCGGAAAAACTGCAATACGAACTGGCCGATGAATACTGGAGATGCGGCAATGTCTGATATGACCAAAGAAGAAGCAATCGAGAAGGCACGGGTAAAGTGCAAGAATCTGTATTGGGAAAAGGAGACTTTCTTCTCCAATCTCTACGATGAATGCGAAGAACTCGAATATGGTGATCTCGACGAATGGACGGTGGATGGCTGATGGAAGATCGATATGAATCGTCGGAACTCCAGCGTGACCGTGACGAAAAAGTGAAGCAGGAGAAGAAAGAGAACCCGCCGAAGTGAAGTGTTCGACGGGCCCTCTAGACGGGGTACACACCCTAATTTCTCTGCAACCGGCTCCGTACTATCAACGCGGCGCCGGTTGTTTATTATACTTTACCAGGCTCAGGACCCAATCCGAGTCGTTTTCTAGTACGAGCCGCACGGAGTTTGTCGACCTCGTACGTATTATCCATTCTCTTCGCGTTTTTGTCGATTTTGAGTTGTTGAGCAAATGCCGACGCCCGATCCTTGAAAGATAATCCAGTATTATCAACTGTTTGCTGTAATTCTTTCGTCTTGTTCATCATTTCATGCGGTTTGACCGATGAGGAAGTGGGTCTTAATCTTATTCCTCGGGCCTCTCTATCCATATTTCCTAAAGATCTTTTATGGTAATATTCTACCCCGGTGCTGAACGATTTGTCCCCTTGTCGGTCCAAACTCTTCCGGGCCCTCTCACGTTTTGTAGGATCAGAAAGTTGTGTGGTTCTGCCTTTAGTAACTGCCAACATTCTTTGGACTCTGTTGACAGCCTCTTTAATAAGATTTTTACGTTCTGTGTTCATTTAATGATCTCCGCTGTATCATATATATTGAAAAGGAATTCCAATGGTAGCAGGAAGACATGACATCATAGCAGATCAAGGCTCGACGTTTAAGTTTTTTGCCGAATATCAAACAGAAGGGGCGACGGCCGTATCTCTTCGTGGTTATACTGCACAAATGCAGGTAAGAAGATACTCAGGCGATGACGAACTTCTCCTATCAATATCAGGAGGAACTTATGGCGGTGGAGTCACTGGTGGCGGATCTACTGGACACTTCTACATCACCGCAGGTGTTGCTGGAACTGGCGGTATAACAACGAATGGCGGAGACGGAGGATCTGGTGGTTACACTGGTGGTATATTCATTTTCGTCAATAGTGAAACCATGAAAAATGTTCCTGCCGGTAGACACCTTTATGATCTAGAACTTATCAAAGGATCTGAGGTTACTAGAATATTAGATGGTCGATTTGAAGTAAACGATGAGGTTACACGATGAAAAGATTGAAGATAAATACCTTCGGTCAAGCACCACATAAAGTGGTAAGAATTACAAATGGTGTTGCCATAAGGAAACCAAAAGCGGTTTCTGTAGTGAAGCACACGAATTAATAAATAGAAATAGCAATAACTCGGAGAGCTAAAAATGAATCCCAAATGGTTAAATTTTCGTAACGTGAATGGTATCCCATATTACATGAATGAAGAAGGTAATTGGGTAAGCCAGTTTAACGGTAATATCCTAACAGAACAAGAACTTACCAACATCCAGTCTCAGGGTATGATGTATATGGATGATGGTTGGGATGCTCCGCAGTCAGTTGTATTCAGTGTTGCTGGTATAACGAAGGGATGCCTGCACGCGGAGGGTGTCGGGGTTCCTGCTCGACCAGCAAATCACTTTAAAGACTACAACACAATCACAATTGAATGCTACGGACCTGGTGGCTCGGGTGGTCGTGCAGCAGGCGCACAAGCAGGACTTGCTGGTGGAGCGAGCAAATCTGGGATTACTCACGGAATGGGTGGCGGTGGTGCCGGTGGATATGTCAGAAGAGACTTCCCATTCAACCGAGGTGTAGCAGGATCATCTGGTGGTGTTGACTACAACCTCACTACTGTATTCGTTGAGGCAGACGTTGCAAAATCAACCAACACGGATGCTGGTATCTTGGGAATCACCGCTCACAAGGGAACAGTTGCTGCTGGAACCACAGGTGGTGTTGGTGGAACTGGCGCATTCGCTGCTACTGGATTGACTGGTAACCCATTCACACAACCTGGCCTTGCTGGAGAAAACGGTGTCGTCACCCGAGGTGGTGATGGAGGTCGTGCCGCACCAAATCTGGATGGTAATCCTGCTGGTGGACCAGGAATTGGTGGATCATTAACTCTCGTACCAAGTCACTCAGGACTAACACCCGGTGCTGGTGGTGGTGGTGCGATGGTTGCGCCAGGAGCAACTAACGGCATGAATACCGCTGGCGGTTATCTCGGAGTGATGGGAACCACGCTAGAAGGAAGAGCATCTGCTGGTCTGGTTAGGATTTCCTACAGATTCGAAAAAGCAGATAATGACTACAATTGATCTAAAAAATTAAAGATATGAAAAAACCCTCCCGCTTAAGCGGGAGGGTTTTTCTTTTGTACTCGTTTAACTACTCAGCGAAATTAATAGTAATAGGATATTGATCATTTATCGAAATGTCATCATGTGGATAGGCAATATTTGGTCTCATTTCCAATACATCACCTGCATTTACATTTCTAACATTTAATGATACAAATCCAGAAGTTGTACTACTTGAACCTTCATCGAAACTTACGGGCCCGGACGGGGGATTGAACGTTCTAAGATTCAACATTAGTGGTTTGAACTCAGTCGTTTCAAAATCAAAATCATTTGTCTTATAACTGAATTGGTAACCAAGAGAAGGAGCATACTCCTCGCCGTCTAGTGGGGAAATTCTTGTTCTAAGAATGACAGGATCAGTGCTAGTCTCATCAAAACCAAGTTCCTCAAGAGAAACGATAATAGTCGAATTGTTATCTCCATCGACCGTTACTTGATCAGTGAACCATTCCGCAAACGGAGAGATTTCGTCCTCCCTGAATAACCCAATTTTATAACCTCGTGATAGAGGTTTAGATGATGATCTTAAGTCGGAAATCAGATATTCCTTCTCTACCGCATCCTTTAGGCCTGATACTCTAACTCTCAATACTAATTGATCACCTGCTTGAAGTTCACCTATTTCAGTATCAAAGGGACTGCCGGAATTTAAGTTTTGATAATCTTCATACCACGCATTAGAAGGATCAGAATCTTTCCAAGACAATGCAGAGTAGTCAATGGGAAGACTTGCAATACCCTCGTAAGATAGACTATTTGCCTCGGTAATGTAGCGGCCGATCTCGGTGCCGCCGGGGTTCTCACCATCCACTTCTCCGTCACCAATATGAAGTGCCGCGGAATCATCTACAGGAATATTAATGCCTACAGTGCCGGCGAACGGGCTAAAGCCTTGTTGTCCAATGCTGAAGTTATTCGCCGGGGCCGGAGATCTGGTATACAATCCACATTTTCCTACGAAAGGAGAGGTAAACATATCAATTACGTTTCCAGAGTCTACAGTATAATCAACAAATCTCCCTGACATCGTAGCACGAGCGAAACCAGCGGTTTTTAGTTCTCTGGATTCTATCAGATAGTACATAGATCCGCCGACGTTATTGTAGATTCTTGCATTCGAAGTTATAAACGAACCAGAGTATGCATTAAGTAAATCAGCACTATATAGAGATTTTAATGTTGCCCTCACCCTTTCTACGGGTTCCGTCGCTATTTGATACGTTATCATTCTGCTCGTTGCAAATGGATCTTTCATTGTAGAAGGATCTGCTGAACCATTATATTCAGCAAGACTTACATTATCTACAGCATCAGTTTCGGTACCTACAGAAGGCCAACGAACACACGGAGCATTAACACCTGTACCTATGGGGTAAATTGCTGCTCCGTGAGGTCCATTTTTCATCTGCCATTCAGGTGATGTCTGATTATGGAGTCCAACTCTAGTATCATATTTAAATGATCGGGTAGAGTCTATCACGGCACCGGTTTCGCTATATGGCCGATTGAATGTATCAGCTGATGATAACTCATTCAGTGGGTATGATTTGGGAGCACTGTTCGTTTCGGAAGAGGGAGTTGTCCAACATACAGTACTTACTAAGAAAGGAAGAATATCCTGTCCTGTTTTATAGTCAGAACCATTGAACGCTAGGGCCCCTAATTTATGACTATGATGCTTATTTTGATTAAACATCGGGTAATTGAAGTATGTTGTTTCTTCTCCACTGGTTCTTTTTATCAGGACCTGTACAGTTCTTTTGTGTGGCGGTATAGGAGCGACCGTAGCTCTAGTTTGATTCTTCAGAGTATAACTTAAAATATTATTCCACTGAATAAAAGAATCATTTCCGAGATACAAATCTCTGCTGTTTGCCGGTTCTCCACCATAAGGAGTTCCTCTGATATAGTCAATGTAAGGAGCAGCGACTAGAGTTTCTTTTTCGTTAAAGACTCTATCATCAATACCATCTCCATTATCATCTATAGGCGTCTGTCCAGACTCCTGATCGCCGATATAACCTTCGGTGCTGATTGCATAACCTTTTCCTACAGATATTAATCCCATAGAAGATCTTCTGTCAAATTCTAGAGCAGGGTAATCAAGACTAGCGTTTGCAAGATTCTTACTTTCATAAAAAGATTGAATATCAGCAGAAATTCCAATTGATACTTGAGATGCATTACCAACAACCGAAGCAATTTTTTCTGTCTTATTATTCCATGGCTGCTGAACAGAACACTCATAAGTTTCGAATGAACTTTGCGAAGGAAGTATTGTTTCATTCGTTGTAGTTTTCTTCGAGATGTCATAAGTTTTTATAGTCTGGGACAAATCAACATATTTCAGGGAAGATCCCCATATCTGATTAATTTCTCCGAATGGATTAGTATTTTTCTCTAAGTAGTTTACCTGACCACCGTTAGTGACTGGTGCAGTTTGACTATCAATAGTAGTATAAGCATTATGCATACCTCCACGCCAAGTGCCAATAAATACCCATCCATGATCTTCAGTTTTCACCCAAGATGGAGAACCGGTATCACCCAACATCCATCTAATCAGTTCATCACCTTTAGTCTTAGCCTTTTGACGCATTGGTGCTATGTACTTTGACAAGCCATAGTAAAATGGATTGTGATCAATATCATATTCTGATTCAGAATCAGATAATACCACACCAGATACATCAGTTTCACCTGTGAAAGGCTCTTTCATCGGCCAGTAGTATGTGTATATTTCTTTATCTGGATTAAAATCGGGATCTGCAACAAACGGAGAATTAGTCTTCGGAAGTCTACTAACATATTGAATTATCGATCTACCCTGAGAATCCAGTGTCCAAGCAGGAACCAGTTCATTTTCTGGTAGAGTGAAAAGATCACCGATATTTTCCATAATTGGTATACCATAACTACTAAAACCAAGGAACTGTTCCTTATTTTTCACAGAGAAAACTACCATGTCTCCAAAGACTCTCTTCTTTGCGTCAAACTCATTTATTCCTAAGAAATAATCATTCCAACTTGGAACGACAGGGATAATCGTCCGGTAGTCCTCTTCGATGCCTTCGATGCCTCTCTCGGCTGGGGTATTTCCTTCGGTAAAATCAAATGCAATCTGAAACACACTTCTTGGCTCTGGAAAATCCTCTGGGAGAGATGGATGCTCCAACTCAAAATCAATCGACATCCCTTCCTTGTTCATAAATCGTACAGAATTGAATCCAGAAAAAGATCCATCTTCATTCTCTACCATTGGGTTCATATATCGATAGTTTTTTCCACTTGACGCAGAACTTTCTTTCTTAAGTGCCATGAGAGCAGATAACCGAACAACAACTTCAGTTTCGGTTATTGGCCAGGCAACGGGAATATTAGACATCCAAACATTATGATTTTCTTGACCTGGCGATTCCGTCGAAGACGCTTCTTCTGTTCCTTCCCAAGTATATGATTTTGGATCAGACAATATATCGTCAACCTTGACAGTATTTGCACCAGTACAAAATCGTACGTTCAAATCATTGGCACAATATTGTGCCTCTATCTGGCTTTGTTTGGTATTGTTGACGTTATGAGAAACTCGATAACCATTCCAAATATCCCCTGTTGGATAATTTTCTGGGTTTTCCCCCGCTACTAGTTGATTTGGGAATGGTGCTTTATTGCGAGATCTAACACTAACCGCATGCCATGGAGGCGAATCACCATCAATGGGAGAAAACGCCTTGGAATTTGAATTCCAACCAGACGGATGTTGTACGTAGGTTGCAGTAGGATCAGAACCGGTAAAATCATATACATCGTAAAAATCTTTGTTTCCTGTATCCCAATAGTCGTAAATATACATTTAGTGTCTACCCTTTTTGTTTTTATTTATCTCAAGTTATGGTTACATAACTAGTTGCGAATGTTTGACTTACCGACCCATCGGAACTTGCATTTAAACCAAACCTAGCACTATATCTATTATGAGTTGATTCCCAATTATTAATACTAGAAGAAGTGTCATCTCTTCGAACCAACTGTAAAGATCCATTGCGAGGAATATATGTTCCTGCTGCCCCATCTTCCATTACAACAGAATTTCCTACGGCATCTCTAGGATTTAAGCCAGGAAAGTTTGTTCCTCCCCCAATAGCATCTCCACTTTGTGGATTATTCTCTGCCGCGGCAGAATCGGTCTTGATATACCATTTGAACGTCTGACTGCTAACGTCTCCTGTTATCACCGTGGATATAGATCCGGATGGATTGTAAGGCGGAAGTGGAAATAGATTGATGGAAAAATCTCCATCAGGAGAAATGTATCCGCCAGGATATGTTGGTATGTCCTCTCCCGCATCAGATGAGTCGTCTAATACAAGTTCTCTAAAAGATCTAGAGAAAACCATAGGATTAGCACTGGATTTCCATGTTAGTACATGACTGTCTAAGTAATTACCAATTTCTGTTGATGGGGAATATGCTTCAAGACTACCATTATAATCTAAATAGTCCTTACCCGTAGAAGAAGATCCAGATGTTCTAGGATCAAGCACAGGGGAGAAGGAACCCCCTCCTAATGAATCAGGGGACTGTGGATTATTCGCGGCCGCGGAAGTATCTAATGTCACATACCACTTTGTGGATTGATTGCTATAATTACATGCACTCTCGAAAGGCGTGTTGACAGATATTGTTTGATCTGGATTAAAAACCGCTGGGAGTGTAAGTTCTAGATTTTCTATACATCCACTCGAAACGGGCGGCACTGAAGTTTGTCCAGTTCGATTTTTTGGATTTAATCGGGAGTCCGTGTCTATTCTTGTAATTGTTAGTAGACCCATATGAATCCTTTCTAGTATCTCTTCTATTTATAAATAAAGGTATAGTAACTGAGTAGGAGAAACTATGTTCTTAGACAAGTATAAACCAGCGGATCATGATTTGTATTCATATGAATTTGATACCAACGACTCAACGGTGTGGACAGATTTTGATTACAATATACTCGATGGAATCGGAAATACAATTAAAGTCAATAGACCTACAGGTTTTAACACAAATTGTCTTCTGGAAGCTTATGGAACCGATTCTCCTCCCTGGCATAAAATATCAGTATCTGATAGAAGATTGAATTTTCTTGCAACAGATTATATTTTAGATGATTCTGTTAAAGACAGATACATCAAAAACAATTTTTCTGATTGGAGAACAACCACCAATACCGAAGAACTTCACCTTGCAAATACATGGAATAGTGGATCGGTTCACTTCATACCAATCAGCGATAGAGTAGTACTATGTTCCAGAACCGCACTGGAAGATGCGATAACAAGACCGGATATAACAATGAAACGGAACAGGAACAATAGTAACTCTACATCGCCGGGCCCGGCGCATTTAAAAAGGCAAAGCGGGATTCCTGAAATTAACTCTCCGGGGTTTTTTCATGAGGGCGGGTCACCGCACATCAAGGCTTTCATGGGATGGGCTGGTGCAGAAAAAGAAGTTGGTGGTGAAGATACCTTCAGCGAGAAGGATGAAATCTCCAACGATATAAGATTTTTAGACAATTCAGGAAATATTATAAAATATAGTCTCAACAACTCCCAAGCACTGAACGAATTTACAGAAGGAGGGTTTAGTCCTAAAATTAAAGATCTATCACAAGGGAGCTCCCCCCAGCAGAATTTGTTACTTCATTCCAAAATGTGGAATCATGATTATGTAGAGGATAACTCAAAAATGTCCAAAGACATAATGGTGCTCCAGGTCTCTGATTCTGAAACAATAGCAGAAGATTTGAAACTAAAGTGGTGTGTTACTGAACAGCAACTTTTAGATAATTCTTACTATGACGGAACACATTTCTATAGTCCAATTCTGTATGGTCTTGATGATAACGGAAGACTTTTTAAGGTAAGGAAAAGATATTGGGCTGCAAGTGCAAGTAATAAACCGTCAATTGATAATATTGTCAACTCCCCAGCAGAATATGTTGAAGTTGATGGTGTTTTTGGAAAACCTCTTGCGGTTTGGAGAGGATCCTCTTCATCCCCCTTGTTCGTTAAGAGTATAATAGAAGGTAATACGGAATGGGCTTTATACGGAATGAGCACTGCCGGTGCATCATTCACGGACACCATATTACAAGGATTAGCTTCTGCGATGGCAGGCGAAGTTATTTTGCCTACAAATGAATCATTTGGAGGCAACCCGGTGACGACCACGGAACCATCGTACTACGTAGGTTTTAGTGTACAAAAAGTCCCATCTGGATCTCTACAAAACGTAAGGGATATATTATCATCCAACTCATCATTGAGTTATACATCTTCATCTGCTACTTTACCCAGAGGAATTGGTCAAAAAATGGGTGTACAATATGATGCAATCGATGATGCAACATCAGAAGCAATTACAGCAAATATAGAAACCACACAACTTATTAGAGATGTTGATGAAACAATTGACACACACTTACAAGTTCCACCCACACTTAAAGATGAATCAATATCAATTGAATTTGTTTACGATAAAATTAATTCTGGATTTAATTACGACTACTCACAACCACCATATTCTATTCGGGAAAACGGTGCAAATTCGGAAAAAGAAACCGGTATAAACGGTCTACTATTGCTAAGTAGTCCTCACATGATAAAGTTAAATGTGGATCAGTCTTCGGCGAATATAAACAATCCGTCAAATGCTCCATACACGGCAGAAATTGAGTGGTACCGAGTTGAAGATGGTCAACACATGAGAATCGATAACGATGATCCGAACGCGACCATCATGACGGATGGGATTGGGAGTTTGCGGCAATATATCGGTAGAGGTCAAGTTAGACAGAGAGATTACTTGGCCCAAGCTCCTCAGACAAGTACAACTGCTCTAACACCATGCATAGGTGTGACTTGTAGAAAATCAGTGCCGATGGAAGACGATGTTAATGTATATGATGTACACGTATACATCCCGAAATCTGTATATAAAGCTGCGTATAAAAGCAAAAATGTACAACTTCTGCAAGATGAAGGTAATACAACTGTCAATATCTATAATACAGCAACACAATCTATATTGAGTGATGGAAAAATAATTCATCAAGACGAATTACAGTATCAAATTAGTAATAACTATATCCAACCCGTGGCTGATGTAGGTATGAAACTGTCAGCAGATATTGACCTTAGATATTATCCGCACTATAAAGAACATAAAATAACTGATTCATTTTTCTTGGATGAACTTAGTAACTTTCGAGATACACACATGTCATCTTTTGGAAGAGTTAATTCAGTAGGAACAAAATTAAAATGTGTATTTAGTTTGATAAATGAATTTGGAAGATCATCATACGAGGTAACAGATCCAAGATTTTATGACTTCATTCATGATCAAGATTTGAGAGATGAATATTACACTAGGGGCCAGGACAACTGGCTTCAAAACAACGGAGAAAACTCCATGTTTGCATTCATCAACGATGAGTTAGGTGTTAACGTAAACACTCTTCGCGCCGGTACAGATTATAGACTTAAATTAGACACAAGAGGAACCAGTTGGTCTGGTCATCCAAGAAAATATATTAAACAGACTTTAGTCTTTGAAGATGGAACAGAGGCTGAAACAGACTGGACAGATGAACATGAGCCGATCGGCTCGGATGGCTTTTTTGATCGTTATACTTCATTCACCGCACCAACGATTGCTGATGAGGTGACCTTTTTATCATATATTAGAATTATTGCTGATGATGTGCCAGGTGATATAGGCAGCGACAGAAGAATTGAATTTAATACACCTACAGTACTCAATGGTAGGCAGTCTCAGCAGATGTTCGATATCCGGAATTAAATAGATAAGTAAAACCATATAGAGAAGGAGAAGAAATATGGCATTCACAGGATTAGGCGGAAGAGAATATTACTCCGGAGCAACACCAATAAATACGAGTAATAACCCGGTTATTAGTCACGGCGAAACAAATTGTTCAGGCCTTGGTCAGATAAAAGGTATAATGACAACACAAGCTGTTGAGCACACCTTTCATATGCCAAACGGAGTTACAATGACAATCACCCCCGGCGGTGCTTATCAAATTTTTCCTTTCAGACCAAGAGGTGTAACAATGGATTCAGCTACTGGTACGGGCGGTGCATTTGCTCTATATTGAATCATATATGATCAGTCACTTACAAACAACCTAACTCTAAACCACGAGACATGTCTCGTGGTTTTTTTTCGGAGAACCCATGGACAGACAAGTATTGCTACTCAATGCATCAGAAGAAGTTCTAAATGTAATCGATTGGAAAAAGGCAGTTTCCCTGATAGAATCAGGAAAAGCAATACAACCAGCATGTTATGAAGAAATATACACACTACGCACGACAAGAGGAAGATATTCTTTGCCCAAAGCAATCATGCTCATGCGATACATTCGTATTCCATATAAAAAGTCCATGCCCACTCGAAGAAATATCTTCAAGCGAGACAGACACACATGTCAATACTGCGGGAAGATATCAAAAAACCTTAAAAATCTCACAATCGACCATGTCACTCCTAGATCTAGAGGAGGGGACTCCTCTTGGACAAACCTCGTAACTGCATGTCCATCATGTAATTGTAAGAAGGCTAATAAAAAACCTAAAGAGTGTGGAATGCCTTTAAAATGCAAACCGAAAAAACCTGCATGGAGTGATTTGTACGTTAATGTAACAGAAGACTCTATACTATCCGACTGGAAGCGGTGGATAGGAAAGAACTGATACTAGCGTCCTCGTAACTCTGCTGTCCTTGCTGCATTCTTTGCAGCAAATCCTTCAGGTCCTCTACGAACAAATTTGTGCATATTACCTTTTTCGTCTGTATGCACTAAGCCTTCATGTTCGTGATCCTCATGAGGTTCTAGTTCCGTAACGTGATGATTATCTCGCAAGTGATCTAACATGCCATGCATGGCGGATGTTGATGCGTTGTGTGCGCCAAAGAGAGTATCAAAATGATCCTCGTTATCATTCACTAAATTGTGGTGATCAATATGTTCTTTATGCTTTGTCTTGATTCCCACTTTTCTTTTGTCAATGTAGTTTGGTATGAACTTCCTGAAACCGTCCATAGACAATTGACCACTCTCCCTCGCCTCTTTGTTGGAGTAAGCCTGGAGCATGGTGTGAAACTTTTTGTTCTCTGGGAGTCCATTTGCAAACTTCTTGAAATCATCATTCGATGTCAACTCATCAGCCAAACCCATATCTCTGGATATTGCCTCATGCCGACTCTTTTTCATCTTCTTGAATTTTTTACCTCTAAGAGATAAGTTAGGAGTGAAGACATCATCATGCTGAATTTCAGATGAGTCTGGTGTCCCTCTTTCTGAAACAAAGTCATCACCTGACACTCTTAGTTTTTTGTGTAGTGCTACACCAATCGATCCCTGTTCAGGGGTCTTGTATCTTGTTGTATTCGCAGTAAAAGTGTCTGATCCTCTGTTGGTATGAAGCATGTCAGCCTGATACGCAGTTCCGGGCTCTAAATCCATACCCTTTGCTCTTTTGAGAAGAGGACCGAGTGTCCTGACATAGTGATCTTTTCCACTTTTTACTATGTCACTGTGTGTATAAAATAGTTCTTTAAGACCCTTGTATGCGACAAAATGTCTGGCTTTGGCCTTACTCATAGTGTCGGCCTCCATGGCGGACCTGGCCGCGAGGTCTGATCGGCCGAGCAAATTGCTATATGACTCGGGTTCGGGTTCCCTACCAAACACTACACTCATACCACCATCCGCTTTTACAGAGTGGTCATGTCCTTCTTGTTCTTCGTTATTCATTCGTGAGAACATCGATCGCAAAGAGTTGAGTGCGTCGTCTGCGTTACCATGAAACAACCTATCCGATACATGGACAAGGTGACCAGTCGCTTCACGCTTTGGTTTTTTAACAGATTCTAGTAGAAATGATGAGAGTTTTCGCATACAGTATATATACCCTAAAGGAGATTATGAATGCCCGTATATGATTTTCGATGTGAAGCGTGTGAAGAACTGTGGGAGGAAACTCTCATGATATCAGACAGGGACAAGCCCCTCAAGAAAAAATGTCCAAGTTGTGGAGAAAAGAAAGTCAAAAAGGCTATAACTGGCTTTCCGGGTTTGGGAGTAGATACCACTCTAACCGCCGATAAAAAGACAGGTGGCCAGTTCTCAAGAATGATGGAACAGGTAAAGAAGTATGCTCCAAGAAGCGTTCGCGGTGGTTTAGGTGGAAGCAGTGAACGAGATACCGGTAGAGGGTGGAAAGGCTAAACTCTTTTGCCGCCTGCATTGGGATTGAATGGACCTACACCCATAAATGTCGCTCTTCCTGTAAACAAATCACCAAAGTCTTTAAATTTAGTAATAGTTGCTTTCGCAAGACTACCTTCACCGGTTGCTATATCAAGAAAAGCATAGGTTTGTAGAGGATTGGTGCTTCCGAGACGAGCAAGTTTTCCCAATTTAGTCGAAGGTTTTCCCTCCGCTGGCTTAGGAGTAGGGGCAGGCTTTGGGGCAGGAGTAGATGATTTCTCCTGAATAATATAAAATAGACGTTCAGTAAATTGATGTTTATTCATGACATTCCTCTTGGGTATATATAATACCGGAGATCAATATGGAATTGTCAAACCAACAACTACTGTACGCAAAAATACAAGAGCAACAACTCAATGAATTCTTGAGTAAAGCAACAATCGATAAAGTCCAAGGCGGATACGATTGGGTTTCTGCACTTGGCAGTAATATACCAGTCCTCGGAAAGGCCTTCTCCATAGGAGATGCAATAAGTGCAGGTGTTGATGTTGCACAGGGACAATACAAAGATGCTGCTTTTAGAGGTGCAATGGCTGGAGTTGGATTGATTCCCTTTGGAGGTGGTGCAGCGAAGACTGCATTGAAAGTTGGAGGCGCAGCAGCAAAAGCAGTAAAGGCAACCGGACAGGGTGCCAAGGGATTAACTGCTGTAACCAAAGCAAGTAAAGTGGCCAAGTCAAGTAAAGCCACCGCAAAGCAGATAGAAAAAGGAAAGCAAGCGAAAAGAATTCAAGATAGAATGACTACGAAAAGACTTGAAGGACGAAAAGGGGCCAGCACAAAGCCGGGTGGTAGAAGAGGCCTAATAAGTAGAGGTGGGATCAAGCAAGGTCTTGCAATAGGTAGAGGAATGTACGGAAATCAACCAGGCGGTGCTGGGGGAGGAAGAATGGGATCCGGTAGAAATACCGGCGTGGCAACAAGTGGAAGAGGTAATAAGTATAATTATGTCAAAAAGAACGAGTTGCAGGTAGAAGATATGAAAAAAATGTTAAACGTCCGATACTCAATTCCCGGTGATCAAAATCCAATAAAGCCAAAACAAAAGCCTAATCTTATGAAATTAAAATCTAAGATCAATCCCCGAAATGTAGGTTCAGATGGTTATTGACTTTTAGAAAGAATATGGTATATTATGTTTGTGAAGAAAATATTTAAACACACATCCCAAAAAGTATCTCTGATAGAGCCAGAAGTAGATACCACCGACTCAGGTAGATTCTACACAATTGAAAATGAGGCATTACCCAGTGTCACTACAGTAACTGGCTGGAAGAAACAAAAGTTTTTTGCCGAGTGGAGATCAAAAAACAAAAAAGAATCAGGAAGAGTCACTAGAAGAGGCAATAAACTACACGCAATCATTGAGTCATATCTGAACAATGAAGATATAAAGTTAGTTGATTTGCCCCCTCTAGAATGCGAACTTTTCCTACAACTAAAACCAGAACTAGACAAAATTGACAATATTGTTGCCTTAGAAGTTCCCCTGTGGTCCAAAAAAATTGGACTTGCTGGTAGGGTTGACTGCATAGCAGAGCATGATGGACAACTTGCCATTATAGATTTCAAAGGATCCACCAGAGACAAAAAAGAAGAGCACGTTGATAATTATATGATGCAAGCAACTGCATACGCTCTCATGTGGCAGGATGTAACGAAACAAAAAATAGATAAGTTCAAGATATTAGTCTCGTGCGAGACTGGAAAGATACAAGTTTTTTCCGGATCCACTAGAAAATGGGTGCAGCCTCTATTCAAAGAAATACAGGATTATAGAACAGAATGTATGGTCCACAGGACATAAACCGAACAAATTCAAGAATGTGGGTCCGTATAAATGAGGATTCAAGAAAAATGAAGCACCGTCATAACTTCCTAAAGGAGTTTGGCGGTGAATTTATTGATACCCACAGGAAAGGATATGTGTCATGGAAAGAGATCCAGAACATAAAAGAAAAAAGAATATTCGTATTTAAGTCCCCAAATGACGAACTTATGGAAGTTATGAACGTAGAAAAGTTCTGTAGGGACAATAATCTAACAAAATCGGCATTATATGAAGTAATAGCAGGAAATAGAAAACATCATAAAAAATTCGAGTTCATCGAATCAAAAAACATAAATATAAGTGGACCCTAAAATAGGAGGTGATCCAATAACAATTTAAAGGGTCCAAAATGGACGGGATAACATCCCGTCCTATTTTTTTATAAATAACTTGGAGTCCAAACCATGAGCAGAGTTGCGATAAGTATAGGTAAGCACAGATTAATACATGATGGCCACGGCAAAGTCTTTAGTGCAATTGCGGATCATGCTAAGAAGGTTGAAGCATCTGCGTATAAGATTTTCACTACAGCAAAACAAAGCGAATCCGCCAGAGTTCCATCAGATCATAGATTAGAACTACTAAAAAGAGCATTCCCAAAGCACGCCGAAAATTTTGGTGTCGCCGCCCACCTTGGAGACGCAATCGATCAAACAGTAAGAGAACATAACCCAAAAATAGTTGACGTTGTAGTTGGTGGGGATAGGTTCGACGAGTTTGCCAAGGGCGGAAAAGCAGATAAACTTAGAGACTACTATGGCCTTGATGCTGTCAACATTATAAATGGCGGCGAACGAGACGAAAATGCCGAAGGTGTAGAGGGATTCTCCTCATCAAAAATGCAACAGCATCTGGAAGCAGGAGATCATGGATCTGCACGAAGAATGCTCCCTAGCAACTTATCTGTCAAGGATAAAAATTTGTTTATGAAAACATATAAACAATATTATCCTGGCAAAGAAAATACGGAAGAAAAAGAAGTAACCAATGAGTGGTTTGTATCGTCCGAATTTAATAAATTCATGGAGAATGAAAACTTAATACAAGAAGCGGCGAAGTATCTCCGTCCTGATTTGTATCTAGTGAGGAAAAGAAAAACTAATAAAATAGAAGTGGTTGTTCGTCCAGATCCGGATGAAGATGTGGTAACTAAGGGCGGGCCTGAATCGCAAAAACCATCGATAACTGACGTAAAAAATGCTATCGCTAAAGGTGAGTTCAAGCAAACCCCAACCTCTATAAAAATCTTTGGCGATCTGTCGGATGAAATGAAGGGTGCAAAGAAAGAAAAGAAAGCAGGAAAAGCAAAAGCAAAGGCAGAGAAAGACACTGCTACTGGTCAAGAAGATGTAGATCCTAACAATCCATTTGATTTTAGTGAAAAGGAAGCAGAAAACAAAGCACAAGCGTTGAATATGCAACAGCAGGCTTTTGTTCCTACCGAATCACCTATAGGGATGGACTCTGTAGAGTATCCTGGTCCAACCAAACCAATACCAAACGGAGACGGAACCCAATTTGAGTTTGCGGTTCTTTATACTTCGTTGAGATCAGCAGGTTTTAGTGAGCAAGCACTACAACAAAGAAATGATATGTCCAATGGTAGACTGTTTGCCTTCTCGAAGAAAGTCTTTGAAATGGCAAAGAGAACATCAAAACTTATACCCGAAGAATGCAGACAGGGTTTAAGACACTCTACTGAGGCTGGAATTAGAGGAAACCCAGAACCAAAGACAGACTTAGTATGTGGCGAAAACCGAATATCACTTAAGTTAGATGGGGACGTTCAACTTTCATCAGAACAATCATCCACTGCGTCTAAAACCATAAACTCAATAGCAGCAAATGCATTTTCACAGGATGTAGATTTTAACACAAACATCCTACAGAAAATGATAAAGAGTATGGAAAAACTGCCACCAAAAATGATTGCCTCCAACAATCTAGAAAGAGCAGTCAAGCAACATTCAGGAAAACCTTGGTTTGATTCTATGTTCAAAGATGGAAGACTAAATGATGAAGTAAACTGGGACAAGATAAAAGATGGTGTAGTTGCACCTATGGTAGAAGATTTCCAAAAATACTTAGATGACAACGAAGACTTCAAGAGAAGAATGATTCACGAAGCCATGACAGGGCAGTTAATGTTTGGTGAAGAAAATCCCGAAGCAGTTGCCTCCCATATATTATCTCCCAATGGTTTTAGTCAGATCGGAGATCCAGAGAGTCCTTTCATAGATGACCTGATGGATAAAGTTAAGATAGGTATCAGAGCAAAATCCAGATCCGACAGAATTACAAACGCAGCACTCAGAATAGAACTCAAAGGTTCTAAAGTAAAAATAACAGAGGCAGAGGAAGTACAAACAACACAAGATGAAGAAGGTGTGATAACACCGGAAAAACTAACAGAATTCTATAAAAATAATATGGATATTCTGATCGGTCAAGTAATAGACAAATTAAACTTCTCCCTCAGTGGTAATATTTCTGATGTAATTGAAGACAAATTGACAAATATAATTACCATAGGTAAAAAAGAAATTAAAATACCTGTTACGGGTCAGGTTCCAGAACCGGAAGCACTCACTGATATAGATGAATCATTTATCAATTTTATGGAGCAAGATGATCCATCAAAAAGAGACTATAAACATGAGTATAAAACATTCCACGGTAAACCTGAGCAAAGAAAGAAGAGATCGAATCGCGTTCTTGCTCGAAGAAAAATGATTAAAAAGGGCAAAGCCAGTAAAGGTGATGGGAAAGATATAGATCACAAAGATGGAAACGCACTGAATAACGGCGATTTCAATCTCAGAGTTCAATCTAAGAAGAAAAATAGATCTAGGAACAAGCATAAAAAAGGCGAGAAAGCCGGCAAAAAACACAAAAAAGTAAATGAACACGCTGGGTTTGAAGGTACCGACGAGTTGCTAAAAACCTACATAAAGCAAACACCCCACATGAAGTTTGATTTTAAATCTAGAGGGAAGAAACAACGTGACTACAGAGAAACCAATTAAGAGTAACGCCGCAATTCTTGCAGTACTTGTAGGATGGATTTTGACTTTCGGTGGACTTCTTTGGAATTTTAGTAAAAAAGAGGCAGATACCCAATTCAGACTCTCATACCTAGAGAATGAAGTTGTGCATTTAGATGAGAGATTAGACTCTAGCGAGGAATTCCGTGTTTCTCTAATGGCAGATCTAGCAGAAATAAAAACTGATTTACTCTGGATAAGAAGATCGATGGAAAATGACAGAGATTAAAGAAGATTTAAGAAAATGGTTTGGCACCGGAGGAAAAGGCGGTGTTGGTGGTGGTGGTTGGGATCGTTACAACACCAAAGGTGAACGTATAGGTAAATGCGCCCGAGGAAAAGGAGAGGGTAAACCCAAATGCCTTTCCAAAGAAAAAGCGGCAAAAATGTCGAAAAAAGATCGGGCGGCCGCCGTGAGACGAAAGAGACGAAAAGACTCTGACGTTGATCGTCCCGGCACAGGAAACAAACCAGTAATGGTTTCAAATAAAATTAACAAGGAAAGTGCGATGACAGAGTATACAGAAAAACCACTATCAGAAATAAATGTTGGTGCGATCATTGTCAAAAACAATGGATTTGTTTACCAAATAAAAGAGATGCATGAAATGTCACCCAATGTTCGATATGTTATATTCGAAGATTCTTATGGTAATTACATCACTGAGTACTCTAGTATTTTAAAAGAATTCTATGTAAAAGAAGATTATCTTGAAGAGAAGTCTGCCGCATGGCAACGTAAAGAAGGCAAAAACAAAGAGGGCGGACTCAACGCAGCAGGACGTAAGTCTTACGAACGGGACAATCCTGGCAGTGATTTGAAAGCACCTGTATCTGCCTCACAGGCAAAGAAGAGCAAAGGTGGTAAAGCAGCAAAGAGACGTAAGTCATTCTGTGCTCGTATGGGTGGTATGCCTGGTGCGATGAAAGATAAGAATGGCAAACCAACTCGGAAGGCCCTTGCACTTCGTAAGTGGGACTGTGGTTCTCTTAACAGTTCATATGAACCAGAACATGGTGATGATATCCAAGAGTCTCTTCGGGGAATGGTGAGAAAGATTCGAGGATTTGTTAGAGGAGTCATTAGACCCAACAGAACGGGCGAACAACTCCGGGGTAACGCTGAAAGAAGAGTGGCTGGACCAGATGATAAACTTGTCAGAAAAAACGCAGAAGATCTTTTGGCCAAACTAGGAGAATTGAGAAAATAATGGGCAAACTCTACGACAGAATGGTTTCTCAGATAAAGGCCAAAGGTAGAAGCAGCGATGCTGCCCATGCTATCGCAACCGCTCAAGGTCAAAAGTTTGGGTTATTCAAAAAAGGAACCCGAGATCTAACCCCAAAGGGTAAGACACAAGAAAAAGCGGGTGCTGCAAAGAGAGCAATAAAGAGAGCAGCGAGAAGAAGTAAGGGTAAGCACAAGAACAAAGACTATAAGTACAACCCCAAAAACAATGTTGCTTCCCTAAAAACAGAAGAAACTCTCCTTGAGTGTTGGTCTACTCATGTTCAGCAAGGTTACAAGATGAAAGGTGGGAAGAGAGTTCCCAACTGCGTCCCCAGAAATTCAAGGAATGAATCAATGGAAGAGAATAGAAAACCATGCAGTAGTTGTGGTCAGAGTTTAAATGAAGGTAAGAACAAGCCAACGAATCCCAGTCTATGGTCCAGAGCGAAATCATTAGCAAAGAGCAAATTTGATGTATATCCAAGTGCATATGCTAATGGCTGGGCTGCCAAATGGTATAAGAAGCGTGGCGGAGGCTGGAAAAAAGGCTAAATAGAAGTAGGAGAAACCAATGAAGACTTATAAAGATATAACTCAGTTGATCAACGAAAGCGAACCCACTGATGGTGGAGGACTCGGACTCCCCACAACAGATAGTTACGGTAGATCCGCACATAACGATACAGGGTTGCATAACATTGCAGCACCAGAGCAACTAAAAAGACTCAATGCATTTTTATCTGCTTTCACCCAAAAAGAATTTCTTGATCCTCGTCAAGCACTAAACGTCATGAGAAATAAATTGAACATAGCAGGTTATGATTTCCCTATGGACAATACAGTAGATCTACCGGAGGATGGTACAGCAGTATTTCAACTCTCCCGTCATGGTGGTAGTTTTGGTAAATCTGTAGATACTCCCCTTGACGAATTCGAAACAACTGACGGATTTGCCAAAGGTGAATCTTATGTCTTAGAGACAAGGATAGTAGATATTCCAAACGGTCTCTACAGACTAGAGGTTCAGATCAAGGAAGGTGAAGGCGCTACCATAAAACCCGAAGACGAAAATAACTCACAAAAACTACACAAGAAAGAACAGGGTGTTACACCATCTGCGAGTATCCCCGGAAGTGTTAAAGAAAATTTTGAAGTGACATCTTTTAATGATTATCGAAAGAATGAACCAGAAACTAACTAGTGAAAATTTTATATTTTATGCTATGAAAAACTATGACAATCCTCATTGTCATGGTATTGAAGAGTTCTACGAAGATCTCAATAGAATAAAATATATAAAACGATTGTTCGGAAAATACGAAAAGAGTGGTCAAATAAAAGAAAGACTTCTAGTAAATCATGTCATCATACTAGACAATCTTTTTGGAAGTGAAGCCACCTCTAGACTATTATTTTACTCCATAGAAGAAAGACACTACACCTTTCTTAAAACAATTTTAGATTTTTTGAAATATTTACCTTACACCATACCAGAAGTCAATTTACATCTGATAAACATAGACTCTAGACTACATAAGAATTTATCAGAACTGAAGGAGATGAGATGAGCAGAAACTTAGGATCATATGTGACCTCATTCTCTTTATATAAATTTCTTCAAGACATATCAAAACCCATTACAAACTTATCTGCTTACAAATTAGGCTTGGTAGATTCCAGAGGCTTTCAGAAAAAAGAACCTACGTCACCTGCTGAAAAAGAAGCCTTCTCACCCTATCACCAAATGATAATAATGGTGAAGCGTGTATTCGACCGAGTACCAGATCCAAGAACTAGTTCACAACTAAAAACCCTAATGGGAACCATTCAACTCTTCGGTGAAGAGGTTCGTATCCTTGGGGGAGATGCTCAAGAAGTTAAGAATGGTATTATTAATGTACTGATGGAAAAAGGTATAGATGTACAATCAGAGATGTTGACAGAAGAGTTCAACGAAGAAATAGCAAACATAGTATCAAGCGGTAACATAGCAGGTATGGGTTATGGGTCTAAACCACCCGATAACTTAAAAATACAACCAAGACAAAATAGAAAATGCGATACTAGTGATCCTAATAAGTCTTTCAAATGTAAAGTTACTAATAATAAAAAAAGAAAAAAGAAATATAACCCTAAGATAAGATCACAAGAGGGACCTTCTATATTTTATATAAGAAGAAAGGACAGATAGTATGTTCGCCTCCTTTCTAACACCAGAGTTCCTATCGTTAATTGGCGGAAGTATAACTGGTTTTATATTTAAAACTATGGCAGAAAAACGCCTAGATGAAAAAGCAAGATTCGAAAGAACTTTATCACTAATAGACAAAAGAACTCAAGTTGCTGATGCAGCAACTAAACGAGTTAGTATAGAAGCAGGTAAAGTTGTAAGAAGATTAATTGTTCTTTGCATCTTATTCGGCACAATAATTGCCCCATTCATTCTACCATTCTTCTCCATCCCAACAGTTGTTGAACTAGAAGAAACTAGATATGCTCCACTTGATTTCTTCGGTCTTTTTGGTACCAATAATTACATATCCTTCCAAACAATAAACGGTTACCTTTTCACTACTGAAAACAGACAGATCTTAGTCACTATAGTAGGATTTTACTTTGGAAATGCTTCGGCAAAATCTAAATGAATAAGTTTACCAAAATATGGTGGATGTTTTCTCTTATATTCATGGGATGTTCAGGTGGGCAAACTCTACGAGGAACCGACAATAATAGAACCAATACGTTAGAGAAAGTTCCTGATGTACAGTTTGAAAAGATGCCTTGGAATATTAATACGGCAGAATCCGAGTATACCACAGGAATATTATGGGGACTGTGGATAATCACCATCTTAACTTGTTGTTTTTTACTATGGAAAGATAAGAAAGTTAGATAATAACTTCATATCTTAGATACTTACAGATAAAATATGCATCTACTATATCAGATACTGGACTCTTCACCTCTTTAGAAGCAGATCCAAAAAACGCCTGAAGGGGAACATTAGTCTCCTCTAAGAATTTTTCATACATTAAACCCTTAGAAGCGTTGCCTTTTTTAGTAGCAAACTTTTTAACCTCACTGGGCGATATAACCTCGATAGGTATAGATCTAGTGTATAATTTATACTTTAAAACACCAGTATTCTCTGCTATGTTAAAAACTCTACCGGTTGCATTGTATGCATAGCCTTCCAATCCAATATAAAAACAACCAACGACTTTTTCTTCCGCCCAATCGGCTATAGTTTCATATCTTTGCATATCACCATCATACGGAGAAAAAATTTCTCCGGTGACATTACTCTTCACTCTTCTGGCATGCTTTTTCTTGTTGGTCAAGAAATAAAACTGACACTTATCAAAAGTAAAAGAATCTTCTAGATCTGTTATACAAATTGCTGGTCCGCAAAGGCTGTAATCAATTCCTGCTATAAATCTGTTATTCATTAAAATATATAGACACCCGCGAGGGTGTCTATATGGAGTGTGATCCACTTAATATTTAAAGTGTAGTCTATGTAGACTTTACTTTATTTTCAATAACCACCAGAGTATGATGATCCACTAGAAGGCGGTGGAGGAGGTGGAGGAGTTGAAACCGGTGGGGGAGTTGGAGTGGGAGTTCGAGTGGGAGTTCGAATCGACGGGGCTTGACGTTGATCCACCGGAGACCCCGGTGGTGGAAGTGGAGCAGGATCTCTCTCATTAGATGTAGGGGTATCGTCTGGTCGAAGTTCCTGATCTATTGGTTCCGTATTATTATATGATAAAGAAGTGTCAAAATCATCAAAAATATCACGATCTTGTGGTGGAGATACTTCTACCTTTTTAGGAACAAATTTATTTCCAGAATTTTTATAATTGTGAACGAAAGGAACTCCGTTTGGCATATAATATGTCACACCATCAAATACGTGTGTATGGGATGATTTTTCAGGAGATGCTTTGTCAGAATATTTCTTCTGTAAATATACGGGGTAGTATCCATCAATCCAAGTTGCATTTCTGCTATACCCAGAAAAAATTGACTCGTCCTTAGTATCTTCTCCAGCAGCATCAGATGATGCTCTTATTTGGGTTCTTCTCGAAGAAGAACCCCCGTTGGTTTCGGTAAAACCCTCTGTTGGATCAGTATTCGGAACTGTAAGGACAGCTTCTACTTTGAATACAGTACTGTCCGGGAAAAGAGTTTCAGGTATAACAATTGCTTGATTTGCACCTTCGCCGGCGATTTCGGTATCATTATTGTAAGGATATACCCATGGATAATAGTTAAAAGAGTCAGGATCTATTCCTTCAAGCAAAGGAACAAAATCAGACATCCCTTCATCTTTTCTATACCAGACATACTCAATATCAACTGGCTCCCCACGGCGTGGCCAGTGATCGGATCTGGCGATAAGGGCATTGCCCCTCTCGCACGATGTAGCCACTGAACTATATGTCATATCGATCGCGTCCTGGACGAAGGACCCGTAGGTAGGGATGACTTGCTTGGTAATTAAGCATGTATTCATACTGTATCCGGGATTTTGAATGATACCCAAATCAAGTAACCTAGTATCCAAGATAACTCCGTTCATATCTACAATTGAGATCTCAACACCTAATTTTGGTTTTCTCTCCCCGCTCGGCAGATTTGGTTGAGATGGGAATAATTTTTGCATGTGGTACCAAGCAAGTCTGTTATTGTTTGGCAGTTCAACATTAGCAATGTGACCCACTCCCCCGATGTCTTCAAAACTAGCCGGTATGCCAAATGCTGGAATACCATCATATCCATACTTCCATTTATAAGTAAATTTTAATCCATCTGGAAGATTTCGATTTCTGGGATCCGCAGCGACTCGCTCAGTGCTAGATTTGGTATCTGACACGAGCATATCATATCCTATGTTTGTTATATACAAGGATCTACAGTAAGTAGGTTGTCTACTTAACTTGAAAGAACCATTCAATTTGATATAAAAATTAGATGATTGTCTAGCAATTCTCTGATTGGTAGCTCTGCTTTTAATCTCGTTTGGTTTAACGATTTTATTATTTCTGTTACTTCTATCTCTATTTTCGAATCTTATAATAGGCATATTTCTCTCCAGAGGCTAACCTATTTATAAAAAACCCCCTCATCGAGGGGGTTCCTTTTTTTAGAAGTTCTGGGATTCGCTCTTACGCTTACCCCGATCGATCCAATCTGGATCACTCATCGCCTTATCTAGACGATGTTGTGCTTGACCCCGGTTTCGTCGAACATCACGTTCAACACCAACGGCCTTTGCACCGCTGTCCCAAATTCCAGAAATTCCCTTGGCAGCCCAAGAAACACCGCGAGCAGAGAAGGGTAGAATTGCGAAGGCAATAAGCCAAACACCAATAGTTACTCCAAATACTCTCTTATTAAACCAACCACAAGGGCATACGCCCGTACAATGCGTTTTACAATCTGTTTTATTAGTCATTTTTTTTCCTTTAAAATTACTTTGTTAAATCAACTACTTCACAGGAATTACCACTACATGCAAATGTTTGTGTCCCTGAAGTATTATCTTCTTTCTCGTACTGTCCGAGACCACTCCAGTCTACATCGACTGGCATTTTCTTGAGCATTTCTTCGTACTCATTCCAAGTACAATCTTGATAGGGTGCTTGACGATATGAGTGATCACTATGCGGCAAGAACGAAATTCCAGAGATCTCGTCAAAATGATCATATACCCATCCACCCACGGTAGGCCATTCTTCTTCCTTAACTGTGATCGTAACGGATGGTTTATGCTCACACCAGTGCCGTTGGTAAACTAACCACAGTTCGAGTTGTTCAATCGCTGTCATGTCATTGCGAGTGACACAACCAGAAGGTGATTGAACAGGGAAGGAGAACACAGTGACATGATCTGGTTTCATGACATCTGCTTCGTGTGGAAACCCTTTGTCCTTCATAAAGGAACATAGGGGATCCTTGTTGTCCGCACGCACTGTACGGATGTACTGTGCATTGTGACGAGCGTGAATACCAGACGCTGCGTCGGTAAGTTGAGAAACGGTGCCAGATGGTTTTACGCAGGTGATTGCGGCAGACTGGGGAATACCGAGAGTATCGGCATGTTCCTTGTTTACCTTAATCGCTTCACTGCGTAGTCTTTGTAGAATTAAATCCAATCCATCTGTCTTTCTCGTTACTTCTGCGTCCATTATACCAGTAAGGGACACACCAAGCAACCGTTCTTCTTCACAATTCTTCTTCCACTCACTTGAGATGAAGCGGAAGTTGAGAAGAGTTGACTGCCATGTTCCGAGAATCGTGGCAAGTTTTACCTTGCGTGCCAGACTCTTGGGTGTGTCATCTTCGCGTACAATGACTTCCGTGAGGTTACAGAACTCACGGTCACGAAGAATGATTTCAGAACAAGGGTTGGTTCCAAACAGATGATCCGCATCGCGGGTTCTGTAATCTGGATTCATCTTGGTTCTGAATGCGTTTGCCTTTTCAACCTGCTTCTGTGCTGCTTCACGGTTGAAGATTCCACGCTCACCACTCTTTGACTTATACAGAGCGACCCATTCTTCCATGAATGTGCCTGGCTCTGGTTTTTCTTTGTAGGACACAGAGTTGTTCGCAAGGGCTCTCTGTGTGTTTGCTTCCCACCATGCACCACTCTTCGCATCCCTCATACGCTCGTCAGTGAGCGATGAGAGAGAGATTAGTGCGGATCGACGAACACCTCCGACAACAACAATCTCCGCAATCTTGCAGATGATATCGTGACATTCGATCGAAGTAAGTTTTCGACCGTTTGCTTTTCGGAAAGTATCAACGGTGAACCTGAAGAGATCTTCGAGCGGTTCTGGCCCACTGGCTCTACCTCCAAAAGTCTTAAGGCGTGCGCCGGCAGGACGAACTTTGCTCGTGTCCCATTTTGGAACTTGACCTCCAATGAGAAGGCTAAACAATTCTCGATACGCTTTCGCCCAACCCATTTTTGAATCTTTGACAACAATAGTCGTATCACTGTCTTCAAACTCCTCTGCTATCGTCGGCAGGGTCTTGATGAGGTCGCGTTCTACGGAGAACCCAACTCCAGTTCCGCACATAAGAATGTACAGAATCTCATCAAACGACTTGACTTTGGATGCACTAACATAGGAACAATTATACCCTGCAACGTTGTCCCTCTTAAGTGCCTCTCCTGCGGTCATTAACGCCCGCATGGAAGGCATAATTTCTAGATTTGTTACGGCAGTTTCTAGTTCTTTTCTAAGTTTATCTGGTACGTCATAATTACACTCTTCTTTGAGATGTTCTTTGAAAAAATCAAAATACCTAGAAACTGTTTCTTTCCATGTTTCCCTTCTACCTTCATCATCTAACCAACGAGAATATCGAGATAGATGAATAAATGACTGGTATAAAGATGGTAATTCCATAATGTAAGCACTCCTTGTTTCTTGTTGGTTAGTTATGTAGTCAATGGCAGGTTAGACATTTCCACGATACCGGGAAAAGTCTGGAAATTAAGACACCAATTGCCTTGGCATATTCTCTCACTTCGTACTGTGCATGTTCGTCAATTCTTTGCTTATAGAATCGAGCATAAGCAGCAAGCGAACCAGTCCAGTACCACTCGGTATACATTGCTTGCGGGAGAATGAACCTTGCTTGTTCTGGTGCTACTCCAGCATCAAGTAGATCATAATAATTACGGAGACACCCAACAAGCATACTATTATAAGTTTGCTGGATTTCATCCTTTATTTCTATGAAATCATCACTTCCCTGTTTAGCACCATTCTTTGGCTTACCTCTCCACTCAGGATTGTAAAACTCGGGTTCGAACGAAACATAACGGCGAGAGATTTCATTCTCCACGAATCCCTGTTTATGCTTGAACATTTGTGTGCGGATTGATACGGGCGCCTTCACACGCAGAGTAATCTGCGGATGTGCGAACGGAGTCCAGTGTTGATGTTTAGCAAGATACTTAAGTAATTTCGCATCACGATCGCTCAACTTCCGCACATCCTCTTGGTGGTACGAGGATCCACTCTCACCCAGTCTTGCAACTGCTTCCTCGTCAATGTCCCATTCAGTATCTTTAGAGAACGAAACCCGGGCGGCGTTACACACCGTGAGATCCGAACCCATGTGATCTACCAACTCGGCGTGCCCTGCATTTAAAATTTTCATAGTTTATAGTTATCCATTTGTTCATTAATCCAGTCCCCGACAGAAGTTTCAGGTGACCATTTAAGTTCATTTTTAATTTTGTGAATATTTGCGAGAGTAGAAAGAACTTCACCTGTTCTCTCCTGCACATGCATTTGGTTTTCTGATATCATGTCAGCAATTTCTTTTACCGAATAGTTTACACCAGAACCAACATTATAAATCCCACCCTTGATATCAGAATCTGCCATCATTATATTGGCACGAACTACATCAGAGACGTTAATAAAATCTCGTTTCTGTTTTCCAGTACCAACAATCTCTAGTGGAAGGCCTTTCCTATACCTGTCCATGAAAATTGAGATCACGGGAGGATATGCTCCATCAACTCGGTGACCATTTCCATAGACGTTAAAATAACGGAAGGTGTTGACATTTAGATAATTGTTGTAATACTCACACAACTGCTCACCGCAATGTTTCGTTAATGCATAAGGATTTAGTGTGGCGTTAATTTTAGACTGTTCACTCTGAATAAGATGATCACATTCGTATACGGCACAAGTGGAGGAAAATATAACTCTCTCTACTCCACACTCTTTTGCCGTTTGTAAAACTCTAGTTGTTCCTAAAATATTTTGTCTAGTTGTATGGATAGGATCCTTCAAAGAGATTTGAATGTTCGCCTCTGCTGCCATGTGAAAGATTGTGTCTACATTGTACCGATCAATAATTTCGGTAAGTAAAGAAACATTGTTAATGGAACCAACACAGTTTTTAGAGTCTGGGTGCCAAGTTCCATGTAGATCCTTATCCAAACAAACAACTTCTCTTCCTTCAGATAGAAGTTTGTGTACTAGATTATTACCTATAAATCCAGCACCACCAGTAACCAAGCAACTCAAAGCCTCTTCCATTCATTCAATTTAAATGTTGCTTCCAACCCATGATACGTATTTTTATCAATTATTTGTTTTATCTTAGATGAACTCATTTCAAATATCATATCATTTATATCCTTATGTTTTATATTTGGAGGCCATATACAAACAGAGGCACCTTTTTCTATAAGTTTTTCATTAAAGTAAATGATTTGACGATTTCTTGGTTCGTTGTCAAGGGCATAAACAAGTTTAGAGTTTTTGAACCGAGGGTGAACGTTGTCGATTGCACCTACACCTACCATCGCAATGGTATTAGGAACAAAGAGAGAATCTAGAGGTCCTTCAACAACATAAACGGTCTTCTTGGGATTTGCACGCCACATACCATACCAAAGTCGGTCAATACTCTTATCGGCCTTCACCGTAATATACTTTGCGGTCACTCTTGCTTTTGCTTCATCGGAAGGTTTTAATGATCTACCCTGAATAGCAACAACATCACCTTTCTTATTGAAGAAAGGAATAACTAAACGAGGTTCTGGTGGACCAAGATCAAATGTTTGAGATGACTCGGGATCAACTGTGTTGATATATTTCCTAAAATTATCGGTGTAATATAAAATATCATAGAACTTTTTTGGGATATTCCTGTAATCCAAAAAAGTTCTTATATCATGATTTGCAGGAGCAGTCTTCGCACACAGCAAAGGCTTCAGTAAATCAGGCACAATCGTAGGTTTAGTTTTAAAAATATCAAACATTGCTTCTTCGGTTGGTTTCCTATAATTAGATCTACCGTTTTCTCCATTTTTCCATCGCTCAACAGAATATTCTTTAGTCAAAGAAGGTGATACAGATTCTAAAAAACGGTACAGTGAATGTCCTGCTCCGCAGTTATGACACTTATAGAAAAAATCATTTCCTTTTTGATAAAAGTATCCTCGGGCCTTTGTTTTATTCTTCTGGGAGTCTCCGCAGATAGGACACCTACAGTTGGCCAGATTATCTTTTTTCCAAGCAAATTTTTCAAGTTGAGCGGAAACCAAGTTTATATATTTGATATCAATATAAGTGCTCAAAATACCCAGTCCTGTGTCATCTCAGAGTTAAACTTAGAATCACTTACTTGTTGATTGGCACCAATAATATTTTGCTGATCATGATCAGAATCAGAAAACTTCATCTTAGATCTATTCAATTTCAATATAAATTTCTTGTTGACAGCAGTATCATTGTATCTGTTCTTCAATTGCTTAATCATGATCTGATCTAACTCTTCCAATTCTTCGGTGGATATAAGAGCAAACATAAAGTCTGCTGTTGCAGGCAATCCAAAAGACTCTGAGGTGTTCTCCAAACTAATATCCGTATTAGAGAAACCATCACGATTAGTCTGAGTTGCAGTAAAAAGAGGTATATCGTTTTCAACGGCCAAACCTCTAAGTTCTTCTGCTATTGCTTTAACAAAGAAGTATGAACCAACATTCCCTTGCTTCAGCCTGGATGATGTGCATATATTTAAGTAATCAACAAAAATAACATCCGGTTTAAAATTCTTCTTAAGTTTTAACTCATCAAGTAAAGCCCTGAAGTGATTGACACTAGCAGTTGCAGTTGGATATTCCTTGATAATAAGTTTACCCATGACCGAATCTTTAAGTTTCTTTATCTTGGAATCATAACTTTCTTTGGTTAGTAACTTCAAATCAGAAATTGAAGTATCAAGTAAGTTAGCATCAATTCTTTCCGCAATTCTTTCCTCTGCCATTTCACATGTAATATACAAGACTTTCTTGTTCTGAGAAAGACAATTAGCGGCATGGTGACACAAGAACATAGACTTACCCACACCCGTACCAGCCATAACCACATTGAGAGTTTTTGTTGGAGTTCCTCCACCAGTAACTTCATTGAAAAAATGCAGATCAAACGGGAGTTTCTTTTCGACTCTGTGATAAAAATCAAATCGTTCATCCGCATCTTCGATATAATCATGTCCAACATGTGTATCGAAAGAAACTGCTAAAGCATCAGATAAAATAGTAGGAATTGAACCCTCGGACTTTTCTGTTACCTTACCATCAATGATTTGGATTGATTCCATGATTGCATTGTAGATGGCTTTGTCTTTACAAAAGACTTCCGTCTCATCTGTCAACCATGATTGATTTATTTCATTCTCATCCCTAAAACCACTAACATACTCATTTGCAGTTTTAAACTCATCATCACTCAAGTTTCGCAACTTGTTAATTGAAATTAATACTGCATCCTTAGAGGGTGCGGCCGAGTACTTTTCATAAAACTCCTTTATGATATTAAAGACAGAACGATCGACCCTCTCATGAAAATAATCAGATCTAAGAAAAGGTAAAGACTTCTTTGCAAATTCTAGATTCGACACTAAATTTTCTAATATTACCTTTTCGGTAAAGATTAAATCACTCACTGGGGGTTTCCTCTATAGATCCATAAGTAAATTCTTTTGCTGCTGCTTCGTCAAGTTTCTTCATAATATCCTCAGTAAAGTACTTTTCAGGAGTTTTATAAACAGCCTTCTCATATACTTTTGTGCCATCAGGAAATTCGTATCGGGTTGAAACCTTCTTAATTATATCATATTTTTCAGCAAGAGTCAATAGTCCATAGTAGGGATGCAGTCCACTCTCATAGTTCAAAAGAACGTCAACCATGGAATTCTCTTTTGTCAACCGAGACTTGTATAGTTTGCAGTGAACAATATTACCAATAACGTCGGTTCCTTCCTTTACCTTCTTCTTTGAAAGAAAAACGATTGTAGACGCGGCATACTTCAAACCGGCACCACCACTCATCTCCTTGGTCGGAAACATGCCCATTGATGCATAAGTGTGATTTGTCATGATCATAGGAATTCCGGCAGCACCTAACTTGAGAGTCAATACCCGGAATGTTGCCTTAATAACTTGAGCACGAGTCATATCTCTGGTATCTTTACCATCCGCAGTATCTGTCATTTCTTTAGTAGTCGAAAGCATACCTAGAGAGTCCAACACAATCATCATTGGTTTCTTTTCAGCAGCAGGCATTTCATTATACTTATCAACAATTTTTATTGCCTGGTGTCTAAACTCTTCCACAGTAGGAACAGGCATAACACCCACACGAGAAGGATCAATACCACGATCCTTAATCATATCAGAGGTTACCGCTTGCTCGGTATCAAAATAAAGAACGACACCCTCTGGGTTATCAGTCAGAAATTTATATACAACACCAAGAGCAAAATAAGTTTTACCCGTCGCAGATTCTCCTGCAAGTGCAATAACTTTATTGTTAGGGATGCCCCCGTATATCGAACCACTAAGTAATGCATTGAAAATATAAGATCCGGTATTGACAAACCCGGTAACATCAGATCCTTCTATCCCGTCTTTAACAATACTAGCATACTTATTACCACTTTCCTTGATCAAATCATTAAGCATTAATGCCTCCATAATATTTCTTAATTATACACTTCAAACTCTCAAGCGAGGCCTTCTTAGTAAGAAGTTCCTCGAAAGAAGATAGGTTACTATTTTTATCATTTATACTACTTGATAAATTAGTCTCAGTACTTTTCTTTTCTTTTTCTAAAAGATAATAGATTAATTGTAGTTGATCTATTGTAAAATCGCAAGTAATTTTTTTCATAATTATCATCCAAAAAATGTGTCGAGAGAAGCTCTTTTTTCGTATTCCCAACCGACAGCGTTAAGAATTGTAGTAAGCGGATCTATAAAACTCTTAGTAAACTGTTTATCATAATCTATATATTTAAGAAGTCCAAATTCCTTGGGTATTCCATTTGGAAAAGATAAGACATGGTCTTTTCCAAATGATCCCACCATGGGATTTGGCGTCTTTAGGTAAATAAATTTTATCTTATCACCCTCGACAATCTCTCGATACTTCCTCTTCAATTTAAGTTTACGCAAATAATGATTATAAATCAAAGCTCCCTTGACTGCAATAGGTGTTCCCTTTGTATAGATTTGAGAATTATCTTTATACTTCTTTATATTTGAGACCCCGCGAGGAAATGATACATCTTCTGGTTCTAAAGACATGAAAACATCCCTGAAAGAAGAAACTGATGAAATAAGATCTTCCTCATTTCCAGTCAATATAATACTTATCATCTCTTTCAATTTGTTACGAACTACTTGAGGAGTAGATGATCGAGAAGTCTCAATACCCATGATCTTCAACTTGGGTGTCTTGTATCGAATACCCTCCGAATCGTGAACACTTAGCATGTACCGCTTCTTTGCGGTCCAAACGCCAGTCTTTGCGATAACTTCTCTCTCCATCACCATCTTGTTATCGAACGCATTCATCAAACTAGACAGTTCTTCGTACTTTTTGTCAATGAAGGGTTCTATAATTTTTTCTGACGCTTTGGCAAGGAAATCTGTGATCTTCTCCACATCAGTTCCATCAGCCATAAAACGATCAACCAGATTACCAAGTCGGAGATATACAGAATCGGTATCAGATGCCACCACATAATCATAATCTATAGTCCCTACATGCTCATTTAAAAATTCATTGAGTTTGTTTGCTATCCAACGAATACTCAACTGTCCGGAAAGCGTAATTGCTTCGGCCATCTCTACATCATAATAACGAAACCACTCATTACCAATAGCACCATAAGCAGAATTCAATTGAATCTTACGAACTTGCTGGAAGTTATCATACTTGGCGATCTCGTTTTCTAGATTCACCTCTCCCGCTTGCTGTCTTTTTTGTGAGTCGATCATCTTCGTCTTGTACAACTTACGTTCTTTATACAACTTTTCCATTAGCGAGGGAAGAAAGCCCTGATAATCTTTGGTGTATCGTGTACCATTCGCTGCAAGAGAATACTTATTTTCCGAAGGAATTTTTCCGTTGAGAATTGTATCAGGAGAAACATCAATGTCCTTATCAAGGCCACTCTTTGTTTCTGGACTAATATTATATTGCATAATAAGGTGGGGATATAGACTGTTCAAGTCATAAGAAACAATCCAGTCATGCTTACCTGCAATCGGATCTTTAACATACGCACCTTCATACTTAGTATCTTTCTCGGAAAAGTTTTTCGGAGGTATGATAATGTTTTTCTCATAAAGATAATGAAATATGATTTGATCCCATGTTTTGACTTGAGAAAAAACATCCATAAAATTTACTTTAGCCGAATAGGATAAAGCAACAACCAGTTCCATCAGTTTCATCTTTTCGTCTAAGTTTTTAACAAGTTCTACATCCTTGACATTATACTCAATAAATTTCTGAAAGTCTTTTTTATAGAACTCAGCAATGCTATCGAATTCATCATACGAAAGTTTTTTCTCTCCCAATTCAACGAAAGCAATATGATCCAGACGATAAGATTCTTGATTTGTATATGTAAATGTCTGATACAACTCGTAGTAATCCAATACAGCGATACCAACCGGTTCATATACCTCATGCTCCCGATTCATTCTATGTACAGTTCGTTCTTTGACATAGGACCATGGAGACAGAGTTTTTGCCTTTTTAGTCCCCACTACCGCCTTTGATCGGTTGTAGAGATAAGGAATATCGAAGAAACGAATGTTCCAACCAGTAACTATGTCCGGTTTTAGTTCATTCCAAAAATCGTAAAATGTATTGAGTAAGTCTTTCTCTTGCTCAAAATCATAACATATACAATTCTCGTCCGGTATATTAAACTTACCCAATCCGAAAACATAATAAGTACCATCATGAAAAACAGTTATTGCAATAACTCTTTCTGACGGAGACTTATAATCAGGAAACCCAGACTCACATTCGGTTTCAATATCAATGTAAGCAACCTTCAATTTACTAAAATCATAGTCAACTTCACCCGGAAATTCTTCTGCAATAAAAGAATATACATGATCAAGATTTCCATGAATTTCAAAACCAGAAACCCCTCGATGCTGCTTAATGAATTCGTTAGTTTCTAATATCCCACCAACCTTAAACTTGTCTACAAATTTACCATTTAAAGTCTTCCACTCCGTTACATCAGGAGTATTTACGAAAAGAGTTGGCTGATATGGTATAGTTCCTTTAATAGACTTACCATTTTTAATTCCTCTATAAAGAATGTTATCTCCTCGAATTATAACATTAGTATAGAACTCAGAACCCATTATTTCTCCAGTTTTCATGATTATATTCTTCCTGTAAAAGCATTTGGGATTCTACCTTGTCATCTACCGGAGTATCACCTTTATCCTCGATATAGGCAGAAAGAAGAACCATATAGTTTATCACATCCACTATTGTATCACGAAAACTCTCATCTTCAACATGCATTTTACCTGAATTTAAAAAAGACGACAAACGACTCATCTTATCCGTAAGTCTGGTCATAAAGCCTTGTTCGGTTGTACATATTCCCATAGATTCCACTCGTGTAAAATTAGCAAAAGGTTCATTCCCTTCTTGACCCGCATAATCTCTGTTCTTAAGAGACATCAATTGCTGTGCCGCGTTACATATGTCGCTATGATATTTTAGTAATTCATCTCTGTTCATTTTAAATCTCCAATTTCTTTATAGTCGCTATTGTACATCATTCTGGCTAATTCTATTATGTTTACTTTAGGATTCCAACCAAGGACAGTTTTTGCCTTTGATGAATCCCCCAATAAGTAAGGAACTTCATGGGGTCGAAGAAATCGTGGATCAATTTCTAGATATTGTTCATAATCTCCCAAACCTGCATAGTCAAAAACTTCGGACAAAAAGTCTCGAACTCTTGTGGTAGTGCCGGTAGAGATCACATAATCATCAGGAGTTTCTTGATGTAACATCAACCACATTGCTTCTACATAATCTCCAGCGAATCCCCAATCTCTATAAGAATCTAAATTACCCAATGTAAGTTTATCTTGCAATCCTAGTTTTATTCTTGCGGCCGCCTGGGTTATTTTTCTGGTAACAAAAGTTTCTCCTCTTCTTGGAGATTCGTGATTGAAAAGTATACCGCACGAAGCATGCAAATTATAAGAGTGTCTATAGTTGCGAACTAGATTATGGGAAAACAGTTTTGCACATGCATACGGTGACGCAGGAGTCATTCTTGAGGATTCTGTATAACCAGTTTCTGGACATGGTGCATCACCATACATTTCAGAAGATGATGCTTGATAGAATTTACAATCAGGTTTAATCGAACGTATTGCCTCCAACATATGAAGAGTTCCAACACAAATACCGTTAATGGTATCTTCCGGAACATCAAAAGAAACTCTAACATGAGACTGAGCAGCTAAATTGTATAGTTCATCAGGTTGATATTTATTAAACAATCTCCAAGTAGAACTGGAATCGTTCAAATCATGATACTCTAATGTAAAATTATCATGATCATATATGTGATCGACTCTGCTTGTATTGATCAAACTAGTTCTTCGTTTTAACCCAACAACAGTATACCCTTTATCTAAAAGAAATTCGGCCAAATATGATCCATCTTGTCCGCAAACTCCACTAATCAATGCGGTTGTCATATTATACTCCAGTTGAACCAAATCCGCCTTTGCGGTTGGTCTTTTGTGTCTTGGGTGATGCTTCGGTGTAGGTGATAAATTGCACTCTGCGAGAAGGTTCAATAATTTCTACCTGTGCAACTCGATCACCATGCTTAATTTGAAAAGGGGTGCTGGTAGTGTTCCATAGAGGAATAAAAACTTCCTCACAATAGTCAGAGTCAATCACACCTTCTGCGTTGATGAGAGTCACACCATTCTTCCATGCAAGGCCTGATCGAGGATGGAGACGAGCAGAGAACCCGATGGGAATGTTCATTACCATACCAGTGGGGATCAACGCACGGCACTTTGGTCCAAGTTCAAATGTGCAGTTGGGTGTGTCATCTTGAAAGACAACATCAGGCGTGGTTGTATGTGCTTGGTTATAACAGTCAAACCACTTAATGTCACGAATCGTTGGTGCAACATCTTCGGGAGTGACTGGTCCACGCAAATGTGCGTGAATATCGTAACAGGCAGCCTCATGACTACCCAGTTTTAGTTCAAGTGTATTAGGATACAACTTATGAATCTTCATCGTTTCGGACATAGGTATAGAATCTCCACTAGGGTTTCATGTAATTATATACTAAAAATGTAAGTTGTCAATCAGAAAGATCTAGAAACTTCACCGACTGGATTCGGAAGTATCCCGCCGAATGTCGGAAAATCTATTCGAGGATCTGTTGATAATAATGATGGATCGAATCGAGAACCTCGTCCCAACTTACCCTTCAATAATGCTCCTCCGCCTGGTGCATTATTGAGTTGAAAATTCGTAGTGTCTATAAACGGACTTTCTGTTAGCGTGACACTATCGATAACACTCGCAAGGTTAGTTGTTTGTGCCGAAGTAACTGCACCGAAGGAGTTGGAAATTGCGATTAAACCAAAATTGACGGTATTACTATTCTGTGTGTTTTTTATACCGTCTGCTACACTATAGAGAATATTACCATAGAATATACTAGGGGTTGAAACGCGGCTTGCTACAGTTCCCTCGACCAGTTCTATTCCAATATCCATGTTAGTAACCGTATTGTTTGCTATTAACGAAGCACCAGGCGAGTTCCCAGTTATTCTTATGCCAACGTGACTTTGCGGTCCATCACTGTCTTCATTTATTACCAAGCATCCCACAACTTTATTAATTCTGAATCCCGACCCAATTTGAATC